>TARA_R110002012_G_scaffold11137_2_pt1 | contig 298757 bp, 275 predicted proteins | sample TARA_R110002012 | Tara Oceans TARA_R110002012 (sample SAMEA4396515) | marine metagenome | biome: Westerlies Biome; feature: [DCM] deep chlorophyll maximum layer (ENVO:01000326); material: water (ENVO:00002006), including particulate matter (ENVO:01000060) such as... | depth 40 m | reverse complement strand
CGCAGCAGTGTTTTTGCGAGAACTTTGCGTTCTGTCTTTTAAAAGGGAATGGTTTGATGAAGTCGAAGTCGAAGTTGAAGCCAAACAAGAAGATAATATTAGAAACACCATTCTCCCGAGTATTGGGGTGGTTGTTCTCGAAAAACGGTATACTGCGCAGCAGTGTTTTTGCGAGAACTTTGCGTTCTGCTAATAATTGAAACAGTCTGATATTGAATAATTAAATTGAAATCAGATTGGCCGCCAATTTCTCCATGTCGCTTTCAGAATTATAAACGTTGGGCGATACCCGAATGGCTTTTCCGCGATAGGACACATATATTTTTTCTTCGGAAAGTTTTGCTTTTAGTGTCGCCATGCTTTTTTCTTTTGGCAAATAGATTCCGAAGAGATGATGGCTTCGGAAATCGTCCTGCTCAATAAAAAACCCAGCTTCTCGAAGTGTCTGAACTGATTGTGCTGAAATTTCCTTACAAAACTGCTGAATGGCGGCCGGTTGCCATTCAATGAGTTGTCTGATGGCTTCAGATAACATGGGGGTGAGTATAAAATTACTGCTTTCGCCTACGTCGTAACGCGTCGCCTTTGGCTTCAGCAATTCGTTATAATTAACTAGGTTCGAAAAATTCTCAGACCCTACATGGTTCATCCAATTGTTTTCAATAGGTTTACCCAAGTGGAAACGTTCTCCAAAATACGCAACCCCTAAGCTATAAGGCCCTAGCAACCATTTATATCCTCCACAGATAAGCACATCAGGTTGTATGTTTTCTACGGAAAATGGAAGGGCACCGACACTTTGGGTTCCATCGATGATGAGGAAGGCACCCACTTCATCACTCCTTTTTCGGATTGCTTCGAGATTGAAAAGCGTGCCATCTGCCCAATGACAATGTGGAATGGCAATGCACTTTGTTTTAATGTTGATTGCTTCTAAAATATTATCGTTCCAGACAGATCCACGACCTAGCTGAGGTTCAGGTGCCTTTATAGTGTTGATTACGACTCCTTTTTCTTCTTCCAAGGCTTTCCAGGTATAATAATTACTTGGAAATTGTTCTTCCAAAACAATTATTTCATCTCCTTTTTCAAAATGAATATTGTTGGCAGCAGTTGCAATCCCGTAAGAAACAGAAGGAATTATAGCAATGCTTTCTGAATCTGGAGCATCTATTAATTTTGCAAAGCGTTCTTTCAAAAGCCGTTTTTCAGCAAAAAAGTCGTTTTCAGAAATTAAATACGGGTTACTTTTCTTTTGCATACATTCTAAACCAATACGTTCTACCGATTTTAGCTGTGGCGACATATACGCACCATTTAAATAGGTGACAGTCTCATCTAAATTGAACAGGTGTTTTTGGTTTTGCATAAAATATGTCTGGTTAGTAGGGATTGTATTATAACAAAGCGAGTGAATTTTAAAAATGCCACCTTCCCCTAATCATGGGAAGGAGCAGGCTTTATTTTCTATATTAGTTCTTTTTAAAATACTCAAAACACTTTAAGGCAGGATTGGTTGCACGGTTTTTAAAAGCATGAACGCTACTGCTCACTACAAGTATTGCTGCGGCAACTACTGCCGACAGTTTTAGAACTTCATTTGAATCCCAGTTTGCCACCGCAATCGCGATCAATGCCCAAGCACCTACCAAGGCAAATTCGCGCATGTTTCGTTTCCAAGTGATAATTAGATTTATAGAAGTTGCAATTCCAATCAAAAAAAGCGTCCAAGTTACAGGAGAAATTCCGAAGCCATTCCAGTCAATTTTCACAAGATACGTAGCTACGTTGGCAATACATGCCACGGTGAGCCAACCGCTATAAATTACAAATGGCCACCAGACAAAAACAATTACTGAGATAGGTTCGTCGTCTAGCTCCATTCGATTTCTGACTACAATTTTCAGCAAACAGAAGAGTAACAGAAAGATGACGGCAACTGAGGCTAAGACCATTTCTGAAACAAACAAATAACACCAAAGACTATTGGCAGCACAGCTTAGTACAAACCACCAGCCGGTTTTCAATATCACCGAATCATCACGTACACTTCCGAACAGGCTCCGAGATTGATATATAATAAATCCGAAGAGCAAAAGGTATATAAGTCCCCAAATGGAAAACGCATATCCCGCCGGGGTAAAAAGTGTTTGGTACGTATTGCTCATGTCGGCTTGGGTCATATCATTGAAAACACCCGCACTCGAAGCATAGTTAAAATATAGGGTAATTATAAAAGCGATGATGTTGGCAATCTGTAGCGTCTTTTTCATCTACTAAAAATACAATAATAAGATGATTGTAAGAATTCGGAATGATTTTATTAGCATTTTAAAAGACATGTGTAAATGAGAAACCTAACAAAATATTAAAGTTTATGGCAACACATGTTTTATACCGATTAAGTACAACATCTCATCGAAAACTCGATTTTATAGAAATCTGTGATGCAGGAGAAATCGTTATGTATATTAAATTCGCGCTATATTTTAAAAATCCCCCAAAAAATGTACAAACTCGCCCCTTTCTTTCTACTTGCTTTTTTCGCAATCGCCCTACAAGCTCAAGTAGGAATTACTACTACCAATCCGCAGGCAGCACTTGATATTACCTCCAGCACTAATGGGGTGCTTATTCCTAGGGTTGACCTTCAATCTATAACAGATGTTACCACTGTTACGAGTCCTAATTCGGTAAGTTTGGTTGAAAGTACATTGGTTTATAACACGGGTGCGTCGGGTTTATTGGTGGCGGGCTTTTACTATTGGGAGAACAGCCAATGGAATAAACTCTTAAGCAGCAACCAAAAACAAATGCACATAGGAAGAGCTCGGGTTACAGCTGCAGGTACCTTAAGTATTACTGGAGTAGGTTTTATGCCCAGTACGGTAGAGTTTATTGCAATCAATAGAATTGAGAATTACAATAGTGGTGCTTATAGAAGTGGTTCCAATAATTCAAACGATTTACGAATGGCGGGTGGCTTTACTACAGGGTACGCTAGAAATGATGGAGCTTCTATAGAGCAACAAGCCATCGCTAAGGGATATAGTGGTTCCAGTCTGAATAATATAGGGACTTATAGTTCTTCTAGCCATTGTATTGCGGCATTCTACGTAAATAACAACGGTGAACCTATCCATGATAATGGTACCGCTACTGGTGGTACTGATGCTCAAGAAGGATTAGTGAGAGCCTCACTGCAATCGTTTGATGCAGATGGATTCACCCTTAATTTCGACAGGTTCTTACCTGGTGCTACGGCTACAAACAACAATCAGCTGGTTATTATTTACAAAGCCTACCGATATTAAAAAGAACGTAAAGCTAGTTTTTTATAATTTTTATAGTCTGTCCTTCTAAGTGAAGATAATATAGACCGTTCGCAAGGTTGGCGATGTTGATTTGGTTGTTATTCGGATGTAACCTGCCTTTCAAGACTTGTTGCCCTAACGGACTGTATATTTCAAAAGAAACATTCGTATCAACCGTTACCGTTAGCAAATCGTGTGTCGGATTTGGAAACACCTTTATACGCGAAGAAGTAAGGTCGTCTATGCCCAAAATAGGCGCACATTCTATATTGGTCTGCACATTAGAAGCCGCTGGCGGATTGTCTAAAAGCGATTCTGTTAGCAAGGGGCAATAACAGTCGTTATCTTCTACATATAATTTAAGCCACGAAAGTGCTATTTTACCAATAACACCATTGCCTCCTGTAGGTGAATTCGCTACAGAATGGTTTCCATTTTCAATTTCAAAAAGCAATTTTTCAGTAGTGGAAGGTGTCGCGTTGTAATGCGGATTCGCATGTTGCGCTGGAGGTGCTGTGGGGTCGTTTTGACCACTAAAAATGACCACAGGGCTGTTGTGGTTTAACGACGGATCTGGAAGCCAAGGACATAGTGCAACTACTCCTTTAATCGTATTGTCGAGAACTGCAGCGCGTTGTGCGCCGCCGCCACCCATAGACCAGCCGCTTACCGCAAATTTTTCGGCATCTATTTTGTCTTCGAGGGGAGAAGTCTCTCTCGTATTCTCTTGTCGAAGTGTTTCTAGTGCATCTAACAAAGCAGCCGCTCGAGCTTCTGGAAAATCGAAAGGTGAGTTGGTGCCAATGATAATGGTAACAATTCCATGCGATGCGTAGAAAGGTCCCCAATCTTCAACACTCGAAGGCGCGGCAGTAAATCCGGGTACAATAGCAATACCTGCGTACGGCGGGGTCGCATCGGTTGGGTAATAAATGGTCGCTCCCGCGTAATCGGGGCCATTTCGAATTCCGTCTGCTTCTGTAAGTGTATCCACATTAAACGGACCAGGGTCTGTTAAGCTTTCTAATGTGACATCACCACATTGTGCCAATAGCGTATTAGGAGCAACATAGAGAAATAAGAAGAGTAGGGCAATCGAGTAAATTTGTTTCATGGATTCTTTTTATATTAATGAGCTTCTAACCAATCGTTTCCTACTCCTATCTCCACATCGAGTGGAACACTCAGGGAATAGGCGTTTTCCATTTCAGATTTAATAAGCGTTTTCATGGTTTCTAATTCTGGCTTGTACACATCGAATACCAATTCATCGTGTACTTGCAACAACATTTTTGTTTGATAGTTTCCTTCGGAAAGTTTCTTGTGAATGTTAATCATCGCAATTTTTATGATATCTGCCGCGCTACCCTGAATGGGTGCATTCACCGCGTTGCGCTCTGCCGCACCGCGTACAACGGCATTTCTACCGTTAATGCCGTTGAGGTAGCGCCGTCTTCCCAATACCGTTTGTACATAGCCATTATCACGCGCAAAATCTACCATGTCACTCATGTAGTTTCGTAATTTCGGATACGTTTTATAATAGGTGTCTATCAATTCTTTTGCTTCAGTTCGCGATAAATCGGTTTGGTTACTCAAGCCAAAGGCAGACACACCATAGATAATTCCGAAATTTACGGTTTTTGCATTGCTACGTTGCTCACGGGTAACTTCTTCTAATGGGACATTGAACACTTTTGAAGCTGTTGTGGCATGAATATCTTCTCCATTCTTAAAGGATTCTATCATCGTATCTTCGTCACTTAGCGCTGCTATAATACGAAGTTCAATCTGTGAATAATCTGCTGCGAGCAGCACAAAATCGTCATTTCTGGGGATAAATGCCTTGCGCACTTGCCTTCCGCGTTCGGTGCGTATTGGGATGTTTTGTAAGTTTGGGTTGTTACTGCTCAAACGGCCAGTGGCGGCCACAGTCTGCATATAATCTGTGTGTACATGATGTGTCGTTGGGTCAACTTGCTCCGGAAGCGCATCAACATAGGTGCTCTTCAATTTTGCGAGTCCGCGATATTCCAACACATCGGCTATTATTTTATGGTCTTTCGCCAAATAGCTAAGCACATCTTCAGCCGTAGAATATTGCCCGGTTTTTGTCTTTTTCGGTTTGTCAATCAATTTTAGCTTTCCGAAGAGAATCTCACCCAATTGTTTAGGAGAAGCGATGTTAAATTCTTCGCCTGCTTCTTTGTAAATATTTGCCTCTAGGGCTTTAATGTCGTTGTCAAGTGCTACAGAAAGTGATTTTAAGAAGTCTTCATCTAGATTAATACCTTCCAATTCCATATCGGCTAACACGCGTAGCAGTGGTATTTCAATTTCGTCGAAAAGCTTTTGGGTATTTGCCTCGCCCAGTTCTTTTTCAAAATGTTCTTTTAGCTGAAGGGTAATATCTGCATCTTCAACGGCATATTCGGTTTGTTCTTCTACGGAAATATCCCGCATCGACTTCTGGTTTTTACCTTTTTTGCCAATAAGTTCTGTAATTGAAACAGGGGTATAATTTAAATAAGTTTCAGCCAAGACATCCATGTTATGCCGCATGTCTGGGTTGATGAGGTAATGCGCCAACATGGTGTCGAACAGCTTTCCTTTTACTGAAATATTATATTTCCGAAGTACTTTGATGTCGTATTTTAGGTTCTGACCAATTTTTTGGATGGTCTCCGACTCAAAAAATGGCCGCAATTGTTCGATCAATGCTTGAGCTTCTTCTTTGTCTTCTGGAAACGAAACGTAAAACCCTTTCCCCGTTTCCCAAGAAAAAGCAATACCCACCAACTGCGCTGTTATCGGATCCAGACCTGTGGTCTCCGTATCAAAACAGACAGAAGTTTGCTTCATCAAATTCTGAAGAAACAGTTTGGTGCCCATGCCAGGCTGTACAGTTTGATAAAAATGCTCGGTATCGTTAATGGTTTTTCTACTGCTAAAAGATTGCGCATCGGGCGTAGCTTCTCCATCACCGCCAAAAAGCGAGAATTGGCCGCTGCCAGCTGTCACCCTCTCCGTCTCCCCCCGAGAGGGAGAAGATTTTTTACTTGAAGCTTGGGTTGAAACACCCCCCTTGCCCCCCTCAGTGGGGGAACTATTGTCTTTTTGTTGATGTTCAGTTCCAATGGAGGCCATTCCTTCAATTGAAAAAGCCTTTAAAAAATTATCTTTCAGACGTCTAAATTCGAGCTCGTCAAATATGTCCATCACCTTTTGGGTGTCTGGTGGGCACATTTCGAAATCCTCTTCATTGAAATCAACTGGAACATCCAGCATGATAGTGGCCAATTTTTTTGAAAGTAGACCTAATTCGCCGTTCGCCTCCACTTTCTCTTTCATCTTTCCTTTTAACTGGTCTGTATTGGCCAGCAAGCCTTCCATAGAACCAAACTGGGAAATAAACTTTTTTGCTGTTTTTTCGCCTACGCCTGGAAGCCCGGGAATATTGTCACTGCTATCGCCCATCATTCCTAAGAAGTCTATCACCTGTTCTGGTCGATCTACTTCAAACTTTTTTTGCACTTCAGGAATCCCCCAAGTTTCATATCCGCCACCAAATACGGGGCGGTACATAAATATATTGTCTGAAACCAATTGGGCAAAATCTTTATCAGGAGTTACCATAAAGGTAGTATAGCCTTCCTTTTCAGCTTTTTTGGCTAGCGTACCTATCACGTCATCAGCCTCGAAGCCATCTTTTACCATGATTGGAATTTTCATCGCTTCTAAAATATCGCAGATAATGGGGATCGCAGTACGAATGTCGTCTGGGGTTTCGTCTCGATTGGCTTTATAAGCTTCAAACATTTCTACGCGATCTACGCTTCCGCCTTTGTCAAAACAAACCGCCAAATGATCGGGTCGTTCCCGTTTTACCACATCGATGAGCGAATTCATAAAACCCATAATGGCAGAGGTATTCTGTCCCTTGGAATTAATTCGAGGGTTCTTTATAAATGCGTAATAGCCACGAAAAATTAAGGCGTAGGCATCAACTAAGAAAAGACGTTTTTTTGTTTCTGGCATGCTGTGAAGTGTTGTTCCTCCAAAAATAGCAAGAACGACCCAAACAATAACAGTTTCAAACATAAAAGAAGTCAACATATAAAAGGCAATGTGTATTTTTGGCAAAAAATAAGATGTCATGGCGCAAAATTTTTCAATTGCCATTCACGGTGGGGCAGGAACGCTTCTAAAAGGACAAATGACCGCAGAAAAAGAGACGGCCTATAAAAATGCGCTGCAACTAGCTTTGGATGTAGGGTATGCGATTTTAGAAAACGAAGGAACATCGGTAGATGCGGTAGAAGCAGCAGTACGGGTGTTAGAAGATTCACCGCTCTTCAACGCAGGAAAAGGTAGTGTTTTTACTGCTGAAGGAACCCACGAAATGGATGCCGCAATTATGGAAGGGAAACATTTAAAAGCGGGTGCTGTTTCGTTGATTACGGGTATCAAAAACCCTGTATCACTTGCGCGTGACGTGATGGAAAAAAGTGAACATGTTTTCTTGGCAGGTGAAGGAGCAATGCAATTTGCACAAACTCAAGGATATGAATTACAAGACAAGGCATACTTTTACGACGAACTTCGTTACCAACAATGGCAAGATATAAAAGGAAGCGATGCCTTTCAACTAGACCATTCAGTAAAGAAGAATAGCAAGTTTGGTACCGTAGGGGCAGTGGCCTGTGATGCTTTTGGAAATATCGCCGCTGCTACATCTACAGGCGGAATGACTAACAAAAAGTGGGGTCGGGTAGGAGATAGCCCAATGATTGGTGCTGGTAATTACGCGAACAATAAGACTTGTGCCGTGAGTTGCACGGGTAGCGGGGAGTATTTTATAAGAGGGGTCGTAGCCTATGATGTGTCTTGCCTAATGGAATATAAAAATCTCTCACTTCAAGATGCGGCGGCAAAAGTAGTGAAGGAACGATTGTTGGAGATTGGTGGTGATGGCGGACTTATCGCTGTTGATGCAAAAGGAAATATAGCAATGCCTTTTAATACCGAAGGGATGTATAGAGGTTCAAGAAAAAATGGCGGTTCGGCAGAAATAAAGATCTACAAATAAATTTTTGAAATCGCACCAGCTTCGCCATCTGTGCCACTAACGAGCTCTTTTTTTACAAAGCCTTCCTGCCACTCTTTGAGATGATCTGGATTTGAAAATAGAGAAACCACTGTTTCTAATGGCTTATTTATATCTATAGATCCCTTAAACTTCATAGCTTAAAGGTACTACTAAAATTGTAAGCGTTGAATAGGAAGGTTTTAGTAACCAAACCGAGAGATTCTTAGTTTGTGACAGAACTGCTTAGCCTTCTATAACGGGTAGCTCGACCGGAGAAACGTTCACCTTCTTTTTCTTGATGTTGAAACGATCACCTTTAGCCAAAATATGTGTTTTTAAGTTTGTGAGAGACATAGGCGTTCCTTTGGTCAATAAATGGTGATTATTGTGTTTGGCTTTTCTTGCATTGAAAAGGATTACCATTCCAGAACCAATCACTTCAAACGTATTGTTTTTTACTACAACGCCAGTATCTTCTGCCAATCCCACTCCGATTAAATCGGGAAATTTTGCTACAGCTTCAGCCATTCTGCCAAAGCGTCCGCGGCGTATAAAATGTGAATCGATGATTAACTCGGGAATAAAAGCCATGCCCTCTTTCATCTTAACAGCACCTTTAATAAACGATTCTTGGCTGCTTCCACCAGAAATCATTTCTTTACTCATACACATGGCACCAGCACTGGTACCGGCAATCACAAATTTTTCATTCTGATACCGTTCGTGCATAATCTTATGAAGAGTCGTACCACCTATCTTTTCGGTGATTTTAGATTGGTTTCCACCAGAAAACATCACACAATCAGCATTTTTCATACGCTTAATGTTCTCAGGAGTTTCCGATTGGTCCCGGTCTCGAATATTCATAACGTGGAGATTGGTGCAACCCAATTTTCCGAAGGCATCTAAATAATTTTCGCCTACTTCATCAGGAATGCTCGATGCCGTAGGGATTATCACGATCGAAGCATCAATACCACCACTTTCTTTTACCACACGAGAAAGTATACCTTCTTCAATAAATTCTAGGTGGTAAACTTCATGCTCTTCAACTCCTTTATCTTCATTTCCTCCTATCGGAATCAATATGCCTTTTGCTTTCATGTTCAAGTTCTTAATGCGTGGCAAAAATAGCTGTTTTGTAACGTAAAAATGATATATTTAACGAATGTTCTTCAATGAACCGGTTTAAAAACATAAAATTTTATCTCTATGAAAATACGCGAAATAAATGCCATGCGTGGGCCAAACTATTGGTCTGTACGACGCCATAAACTAATTGTTATGGTGCTAGATCTTGAAAAAATGGAAGACTACCCATCTAACAAGATCCCTGGATTTATTGATCGCCTAAAAGAGATGTTTCCAACTATGTATTCGCACCGTTGCAGTGTGGGAGAACCTGGCGGATTTTTCCAAAGGGTAGAAGAAGGTACCTGGATGGGGCATATCATTGAGCATATTGCACTAGAGATTCAGACGCTAGCAGGTATGGATACTGGCTTCGGTAGGACTCGCGATTATGGTGAAGTAGGCGTGTACAATGTCGTTTTTAGTTATATGGAAGAAAGTGTGGGGCGGTATGCAGCTGAAGTTTCAGTTAAAATTTGTGAAGCACTAATTGCTGCTGAAACGTACGATCTTGATCCAGACATTCAGCGTATGCGTGAACTGAGGGAATCGTCTCGATTAGGCCCCAGTACAGGTAGCATTGTTGAAGAAGCTGAAAGTAGAGGAATTCCATGGATTCGACTCAACCAATATTCATTATGCCAATTAGGGTATGGCGCCAACCAAAAGCGGATTCAAGCTACGGTTACTTCAGAAACATCATCTATAGGAGTAGAGCTGGCATGCGATAAAGAAGACACCAAATACTTGCTCGAACAAGCTGAAGTTGAAGTTCCACGAGGTGATATCATTAGCCGAGAGAGCAGTTTGGAAGAAGCATGTCGTTATGTAGGTTACCCGTTGGTGATAAAACCCATAGATGGAAACCATGGACGTGGTATCACGGTAGATATTCAAAATTATGAAGACGCCTTGGCTGCCTTTCATGCGGCCAAGGAAGTAAGCCGTAGGGTAATTGTTGAAAAATACATCACCGGAGAAGATTACAGGCTTCTAGTTATCAATAATGTTTTGGTCGCTGGTGCCAAAAGAACACCTGCCCATGTGGTTGGAGATGGTTCTTCTACAGTACAGCAACTCATAGATGAAACTAATAGGGATCCGCGTAGGGGCTATGGTCATGAAAAAGTACTAACGCAAATCACGGTAAACGATCTTACCAAAACAATTATTAAGGATGCTGGTAAGACCTTAGATTCTGTTTTGGATGAAGGAGAAACTCTGATCTTAAAAGATACCGCCAACCTGAGCACTGGAGGTACTGCCGAAGATATTACAGACATTATTCATCCGGCGAACGTAAGTATGGCAGAACGTATTTCAAAAATAATAGATTTAGACATTTGTGGTATCGATATTATGACCACAGACATTACCCAGCCGCTTTCAGAAACAGGAGGCGCCGTGTTAGAGGTGAATGCTGGGCCTGGCTTTAGAATGCACTTGGCACCTACCACGGGGTTGCCCAGAAATGTGGCGTCACCAGTAATCGATAAACTTTTTCCGAGGCAAGGCGATACAGGGCGAATTCCGATTACAGCAATCACCGGAACGAATGGTAAAACTACAACGAGCAGGCTCATAGCTCACATGGCAAAAATGAAAGGCCATCGAGTTGGATACACCACTAGCGACGGGGTGTATATTCAAAACAGGTTGTTGATGACGGGCGATTGTACCGGTCCGGCAAGTGCCGAATTTGTACTGAAAGATCCTACCGTAAATTTTGCGGTGTTAGAATGTGCCCGTGGCGGATTGCTTCGTGCGGGACTCGGATTCAAAAACTGTGATGTGGCCGTGGTAACCAATGTGGCAGCAGATCATTTAGGGCTAAAAGGTATTCATACCATCGAACAATTGGCCCGCGTGAAAGGAGTGATTCCAGAAACCGTATTGCCTGATGGTTATGCAATCTTAAATGCAGACGATGACTTGGTTTATGAAATGCGAAGAAGCATTAATTGTAATCTGGCGCTCTTCTCCATGGATGAGGAAAACACAAGAATTAAAGCGCTTCAACGGCGCGGAGGTTTAACCGCAGTGCACGAAAATGGTTATGTTACCATTTGCAAGGGAGAATGGAAGATGCGTATCATGAAAGCTGAAGCTATTCCGTTAACGTATGGAGGAAAAGCCGAATTTATGATCCAGAACGTGTTGGCAGCAGTATTGGCCGCCCATGTTCAGGGCATTCGGATTGAAGATATGAAAGTTGCTCTAGAAACGTTCATCCCTTCTGCAGCACAAACTCCGGGTAGGCTCAATCTCTTTAAGTTTGAAAATTTCACCATTTTATTAGATTACGCACATAATCCTGCCGGGATGCGTGCACTTAAGAAATTTGCCGATAAGTTGGAGGCCTCACATAGGGTTTGCATTATTGCAGGAATTGGAGATCGAAGAGAAGAAGACAATAATATGATAGGTAGCATTGCTGCGGAAATGAGTGATGAAATCATCATTCGTCAAGACAAACGATTGCGCGGTAAAACCGAAGAAGAACTGATTAAAATGCTAGACGATGGTATCAAAATGAAGAACCCGAAAATCAAGACAACCATAATTCCTTCAGAAAGAGAAGCCATTACGCATGCAGTCAATAATGCAAAAAAGAATTCGCTCATCATATTGTGCAGCGATGTAGTGCCCGATGCGTTGGAGTTGGTTCAGAAATTTAAAGAGCAGGAAGCAAGTGGTGAGAAGGTATTTTCACAATAATCTTTCAGAAATAAAAAAAATAAAAAAGAAAAAGACCGCATTCCCCACAAGGCGGTCTTTTAGATTCTCAACGATTTGGGATGCGCCAGAATTTTACTTATCGATTAGATATCCGTTAAAATTTCCGTTAGTAGAAGTTATTACATCTGCCTCATCAAATATATAAGGACCAGAAAACGAATTTTGTCCTACGGTGTTATCTGAATTTCCGTTACCACTATAAATATTGGTTCCATTTAATGCAAATAGGCTACTGCCTGTAGTGCTTGCATTTATAAAACTGAGCACAATTAGTATTTTGTTAGGAGGTACGGTATAAGATGGATTTGCACCGCTAGTGATAGGTGTTACGTTGGCATCTACTGTGAACCCATTTATTATTTCGGTTGAAACGGAAGCTGTGATTACTTGTCCAGAACCCGCGAGCATAGGATTTATAATGTTGTTTGTGTTTCCAGCATTTTGCCTACCACTAGCAACCCTGTTACCGTCCACAAAGATGACCCCGCCACTATCAAGACTTCTGTAGCTAGTAATATAGAGGTTTTTCCCAGTAGGAACTGTATAACTACCTGTGCTAAAAAAGTGTGTGATTGGGGTAATACCCGAAAAACCATCTGGAAATTTTGGGTTGCTAAAAATGGACGCCATCGATGGAGCCTCCCACGTAGCATTACCAGTAGCGTCTGAGGTTAAAACATACCCAGCAGCTTCATTTCCGTCTTCATACTGGAGAGAACCTACCACATCTAATGTTGCTGATGGATCATTATTGTTTATTCCTAAATAGCGTTGATGTGTGAGTCGCATGCCTTCAACCATTGGGCTTTGGTTAATCGCGTTTCCGTGTACATAAAATGCTAGCCCAGTATGGTCCGTGTCAGTACCTGTTTGAACACTTGAAATAGCCGACTTTCTGTCGGTAGATCGCGTACCAGCAGGTGGACCAAAACTTATGGAACCGCCAACAGCGTTTACCCCAGAATTGTCGCCTCCTCCAACTATAAATACGCCATCCTGCCCAGTATTTGCATGACTCAGGTCGAAATTTGTTATTGTGCCTATATATAATGGATTATCTGGGTTAGATTCTCCAATTCCTACATAACCCAATGTGAAAATATCGTCTGTGTTATCTTCAGGTGCGGCGGTTGTTCCGGCTTCAAACCAATCGGCATCTACTGCACTTATAACACTCACCCAAGCTGCTGGTCCTGCATCCTGATCCCAATAATAAAATCCTTTGGCAGGTACACCGTCCCCGGTGATAAATACCATCATTCCATCTTGATCTGCTGTCGGATTTGTAGCGGGAAATTCGTCTATTCTCGGAATTAGTAATCCGTCTGTATTGGCTGGTGTAGCGATGTTGGTTGCTGAAATATCTAAAGTGGCTTTCGGGTCTATATTGCCGATACCAACCTGTGAGAAAGCCGTATAACTTATACAAATAAGAAGTGTTAAAAGGATATTATTTTTTATAATTGGGTTTTTCATACTGAAAGTTTCAATCTTAAAAAACCATAGCAGTTCGTAGGAAAAGCAGATAGATTACTAGGGATTACAAACCTATTGATCTTGAGCTTTAAATAAGTATATGAATTCATGGAGTTTTAAAAATGTAAGAATTCATGAAAGGTTTTAGCATAAAAAAGACCGCTCTCCTCAAAGCGGCCTTTCTATCACATCTGGTTAGGTGTTTAGATGTGACACTCAAAACATGATTGGTATTACTTTTCTGCCAAAACTATTTCAGGCACTGAGGTTTTTTTGTCATTTTCTAAGGCAGAAAGACGGGCTTCAAGTGTTTCAAATTTAGACAGTTGCTGCTTTAATTTTTTGTTTTCATTTTGAAGTGTTTCTATTTGTTTTTGTTGTTCTTTAAAAGCTTGAACATAGAGTGCGTCATAAGTTCCGTAGGCAGTTTGATAGAAACCCTGACCATCTTTACTCACATGTTCTGGAAACACTTCCATCAATTCTTGGGCAATAAATCCGTACTGAATACCTTCGGGTCTATCATTTCCGGTCTGGTCATCATCCCATTCATACATCACTCCGCGAAGATTGGTAATGCGCTCTAAAGCCGATTTAGTATTTATTGTTTGAATGTTCTTTTTCAGTCGGCGGTCGCTATTTGCCAACCAATCGCCTGCTGCACTTTTAGAGGCAGTTCCATTTACTTCAAAACTATTTGTTGTAGGTGCTCTATTTATACCAACACGACCATCTCCAAACATTTGTATGATATTACCACCGCCTGGATGAAAAATATTTAGCCTACTACTAGCAGTTGTATTATCTGTATCTCCAAAAAAGGTCCAAACATTTCCGTTCGTAGTAGCAGTATTTGATAGATTGATGCGGGCTCCAGAAGATCCTATGTCAACAAGACTTAGATTGGGTTCGGTTCCAGAGTTATCTGCCCGTACTTCTAAAAATCCATCAGGATTTTCGGCACCTGTACCTACTCCTAATTTATTTGAAATATAACTTTTACCTAAAAAGTAACCAGCCCAACCACTGGCAGGCGCAACTTCGTTGTAAGTTCCGTAATGAGTACCCCCCGCCGAAGCTGAAACAGCGTTGTAGGTTCCGTATCTAAAGCCGGTTCCTGTGGTATTTATTTCGTTATAGCTACCATAATGTGAAACCGCCGTGGGTGATGAGGATCCGTTAATGATGGTTCTGGTTCCAAAACGAAGGTTACTTCCGCCGGTTCCTTCAATTAAGTTGTTAACACCTACAGTGCCTCCGCCGCCAGTATTTGAAATATAATTATCTATGCCGAAATGTAAACTTGAAAAACTACCGCTCTTGTTTGTTTTCACACTCGCAGCCTTATTTCCCGCATCGATAGTTACTCTACCGGTACCCGAGCTGTTTTGACCAATCACCACATCTTCTGATGTTCCATCAGATGGATATAAAAATGTACCTCCGTCAGTCCATTCTGAAGTTGCAGGATTCACCCAACTTACATTTCCCGCACCATCTGTCTGCACGGTCTGTCCGTTACTTCCCCGTGAAGCAGGCATAGTGTAGGTATCGGTGCTTAGTGTCCCGATGGCCACGTCGCCTAAGAAATAACCTGCGTAGCCAGTACCTCCGTCGGCATATACAGCATATCGGCCCGTAGGGGTGCCATTGTTATAGGTGAGTCTTGCAGTGGTTCCACCTATATTGTTGGTGGCATATACAGCTGAATGGTTAAAATTTGAGTTTCCAGATTGAATATCTAGCCGAAGGATATCATCTCTCACATCATTAGCAATAAAACCACTTATAATAGGTATTGTTGCGGTGCTTGATCCTATAGAAATCCCGTCATTTCCAGAAACGCCCAATGCGGTAAAATCATAATTAGTTGCTGTTGTTGTTCGGTATTGAATTTCACCGTCACTCTGTATTCTGAAACGTTCCGTTCCGTTTCCAGTAAAGGAAATACGTCCAACCAAAGGACTAAAGAAACCGGTGTCAGTATCTGAAAACCGTATACTAGGATCAGCAGCCGAACCATTGTCAAATTGAATTTCATCCATGACACTAATATCATCGGGATTCAAATAATAGGAACTATTGTCCCAGTCAATAATCCGATCGCTCACATACAGATCGTTATCTGTAGTATTAACGTTTCCTATATAAACATCACCAGATTGTCGTTCAATATCGGCGCCCACTGTAGTCCAGTCTGTGTCGCCAGCCAATGTCTGGAATGTTACATTACCAGCACCATCTGTAGTCATTACTTGTCCGTTGGTGCCATCTGCGGCGGGTAGAATATATCTGTTGCTACCTGTATTTCCGAAGGAAGAACGCCCAATAAAATATGCTGCAAAACCAGAGGTGTTTCTAACATCGCTGTAGGTTCCATAGTGTGTTCCGCCTAAACCAGAAGGTATTGATGTATATGTTCCGTATTTATCGGTTGTTGATGTGATAGAATTTCCGAAGGCATTGTACGTTCCATACAGAACTCCTCCAGTATCTGTTGTTCCTATTCCAAATAAATTATAGGTACCGTATTTGGTATTATTTGAAAGTCCGCGAACATCATTGTACACTCCGTAATGAGTGCCAAGACCTCCGTCAATCAGATTGTAAAAACCATATTTTATACCACTAGACCCGCTTCCGGCAGCATTTAAAGAGCTAAATATTCCGTAGGTAATCTGACTGGTTGCCTGAGCTATGGTAATATCTAATCCTGTTTGTGTATTAGTGGTTGTAGAGCCATCAGATAATATACCTCCAGAATACAGGGTATTATTGCCAAATAATCCACTTACCGTATTCCGCATACCGATTTGATTTCCACCACCATTTTGAACCGAGGCAGTAAACGCAGTATGCAATCCATTTCCCGTATTTGTGATAAAGGTTTCGATGCCTTTTACGGTTTGGTTATGAGCACCACCCATAGTTTGTTGTAATCCTGTATGATCTCCCGTACCCGTGCTGTTGTCTACCATCTTGGTAAGAATAGGATTAGCGGCTGACCCTGTTAACTCAATGTCTAACGGATAATCTGCCGTATTTTTACCGATAGCAACGTTTCCTTGCGTAAAAATATCGTCTGAAATAGCATTTGGAGCGGTGGTTGTTCCTTCTCCAAACCAATCAGCATCTCCTCCAGAAACATCTTGAAAAGACACATTCCCACTTCCATCGGTGGTCATTACTTGTCCGTTGGTGCCATCGGCTGCTGGCATCAAATATCGATTAGATGCTCCGTTTCCTAATGAGGTTCTGCCAATGAGATAGGCTGCGTAACTATTCGCTTTTTGCACGTCGGCATATAGACCATAGTGAACGCCCCCTGCAGAGTTGGGGATGTTTATAAATTCTCCGTATTTATCACCGGCGCCATTGTGCGATAGATACGTATATACACCATAGTGTTCACCTGCGCCACCTTCGGTTAAAAAATTGTATAAACCATAAAAGTCACCTGAGGGGCCGGCTCCAGGTAGATTGGTGTTGTCTACACCGTAAAAATCAGTCAGAGTTCCCCCGATTAAGTTCTTCACCCCATATGCTGTATTTGTCGTTCCTTGAAACCTATTGATGAGCGAGTAGGTTATATTGGATGTTGAATTTCCGAATGAATTTTGATATCCGAACAGATAGGCGAAGCCAGAAGTAACCGAAGAATTCTGAAAACTGTTAGAAACTCCTGAGATACTTGATTGGTTTGAGCGCCCAATTGAATTGACAATACCATTAGTCGAACCTGATGTTGCTGCGGAACTCTCAATGATTGTATTATTCAACCCAGTTGCACTTACATCTGTACTTGAGTTTAATAAGCTTACCGTTCTAAGTGAACTTGTGGTCACAACTTGCAATGGAAATGTAACCGTGTTGGTTCCGATACCCACATTGCCATCTGTAAAGATGTCTGCACTATTTGAAGTAGGTGCTGTGGTGGTACCTTCTTCGTACCAATCTGCATCACTAGAGCCTGCAAATGCATCCCAAGAGGTGCCTGCATTGTTCCAGTAGTAAAACCCTTTGGCTGGGGTTCCGTTGCCAGTTATAAAAACCATCATCCCGTCTTGGTCTGCAGTTGGAGTTGTAGAAGGAAATTCATCAATTCTTGGAATGAGCAATCCGTCTGTATTGGCTGGTGTAGCGATGTTGGTTGCTGAAATATCTAAAGCTGCTTTCGGGTCTGTATTTCCGATGCCTACTTGTGAAATTGCGGAGTAGCTAAAAAGGAGGAATGCTACGAAGAGTATTAATTTTTTCATGTCGGTATATTTTGAGTACTGCGATTGCAGGATGTTGATAACCAAAGCATGAAGTAGGTAAGTGTAGATGATTAGGGATTACAAACCTACTATACATTATAGTCGAAAACCTATATGAATTCATAGAGTTTTGAAAATATAGGAATTCCGTTTCATGATGTTGATAAATGAAAAAACCCCCAACACGCCAACGTTTTGAGGGTTTTTGAGGGGTTAGCTAGGGCCTACTATCTTTTCACGATAATAAACTCAGATCTTCTATTCTGTTGGTGCTGTGCTTCGGTACAATTGGCACCACAGGCAATTTTGGGTTTGCTTTCTCCAAAGCCTTCTCCTGAAATACGCGATGCATCAATTCCTTTTGAAATGACATATTGCACAGTACTTTGGGCTCTGCGTTCAGACAATTCTAGGTTATACTTGTCTGAAGACCGACTATCGGTATGGCTTTCGGCTTTAATCACCATATTTGGATATTTTTTCATGAGAGCTACCAGTTTGTCTAATTCGAAAGCAGCTTTCGGTGTGATATTGCTTTTGTCTAATGGGAAGTAGATTGGGTTTAGCACCACCTTGTCGTCAACAATAATTTCTTCAATGGGCCGAAGCAATATTCTACCTTCTATAGTGGTATTATTGGCTTTTTCCATAGTGATTGCATTGCTTTCAAACTCGGTTAATACAGCTTGCACTTCATGTGCAATATCACATTCAGCAATAAATGTTACGCTACCGTCTTCTCCAGAGGTCTTTGTGCTTAGCTTATTTCCTAAGGTGTCATAAAAATCTACACGGGCACCCGCTAATGGCGCTTTGGTATATTCGTTTACAACGGTAACAAACATTTGTACTTCGCATGGCGGCTCTAATTTTTTTGTAGTGTAAATATCGTCACTCCCCATTCCACCAGTTCGGTTAGACGATAGATATCCTAGTTCGGTATTGGGATTGTAGATAAAAGCAAAATCGTCTTCAGAAGTATTAATGCCCGGTCCTAAATTTTTAACGGCTCCAAAGCCATCCCCTTCCGCAGGCGCATAAAATACATCTAAACCGCCAAGACCCATGTGTCCGGTACTAGCGAAGTATAAATCGCCATTGGTATCTATAAAAGGAAATACCTCTTTGCCTTCTGTATTAATATTTGCACCAAGTCGTACCGGTGACCCAAGACTACCATCTTTTTTAACCGCTACTTTATAAATATCGCTCATGCCCATGCCACCTGGCATGTCACTTACAAAATATAATGTGTTTCCATCTGGGCTCAATGCAGGATGCCCTGAAGAATATTCACTGCTATTAATTGAAACCGATTGCACGTCTTGCCATTTTCCATCCACCCATTCGGCATAAAAAATGTTGATTTGGTTTACACCTTCGGCACTTTTATCATATTTACCACGATAATAATCGTTGCGATCAAAATACATTCGTTTGCCGTCGTCCGTGATAGCAATATTGCCTTCATGGTATTTGGTGTTAACATCTCCATTTTCTAAAAGTTCCGCATTTTTGATCGTTCCGCCAACATCTTCTGCCTTGTAGATGTCGAGGTAGGGTTCTTCGTTCCAGCCATACTTTTTTCTTGTGGTGTTTCTGGCTGAAGAGAAATAAAAGTCTTTGCCAACTAGTACTCCTCCAAATTCAGAGAATTCAGTATTGATTTCTTTCATGTTAGTTGCCGAAAACTGTGGTCGTTCTTCCATCAATTTTGGCACGTAGTTCGGGTTTTTCATGAACTCTATAGCGCGTGAGTCGTTGGGTAACGCTTTTGCAAACTGCTTCATATAAATATTGTAATCGCTAAACTTGCCATTGGCTTTCAGTGATTGGGCATAATTGTACACCGTTTCTGGATTTACATTTCTGCCTTTTACAACACGTTTGTAATAGGTTTCAGATTTTTTGGTGTCGTTAATGTTATAGTAACTGTTGCCTAGCTGTTCAAAAACATATCGACTGCCTTTTCCTTTCTTCAGAAGCTTTTGGTACGCTTGCGCGGCATCTGTATACTGAAGGCGATTATATAAGGCATCAGCCTTTTTTGTGTCTTTATTTTGTGCTAAGCACAAGGTAGTGCTCAGGGCGAATAAGAATAGTATGGTATATATTTTTTTCATATTGAATGAAATTATTGTAGTGATTAGAAGTATCTCGGTGAACGAAGTGCCCGTTTTTTGAAGAACACATCAAACGAGAGTATGATCTCATGTGAAGAACTGGCCACCGCTTCAATTTCTGAGATTACACGATCGTACGCATAGCCTACCCGAATGTATTCTGTTACTTGAAACCCAACTAAACCGCTGAACGAATCGTCCAGTCTGTAACTAGCGCCAATTTCAAATCGATCGTAGAACAAGGCGTTTAAGTTTCCGTCTAAAGACAAGGGAGCATCGAAAGCAGACTTTGCCAACACTGAAGGTTTCAGTTTTATATTTTCAGACACTTGGAAAACATACCCCCCTGTTAAAAAATAGTGGTTTGTTTCACTTCCATATTTGAGGCCGTTTTCATCTAAATGAACAGAACTTAATAAATTCGGAACTGACAGACCTACATAAAAGTTTTCACCGTATAAAAAAGCACCCGTACCGATGTTAGGGTAGGTGTTGTTTATGTCTTGTGAGAAGAAAGGGTCTCCAGGGTCTTGCAACTCTAGACTTGTGAGCCCCACATCGTGAAAAGTTGCCCCCGCTTTTATCCCCAGAGCCAATTTGGTATTGTCTCCTACTTCAAGAGTATATGAAAAGTCTGCGTAGACATTTGTTTCGCTAATAGGTCCCAATTCGTCTTTAACCGCCGAAAGTCCGAGTCCTACCTTGTCGCTAATGGGTGAATGTCCTGAAAAAGTAAATGTTTCTGGCGCTCCGTCCAAACCAGACCATTGTTTGCGATATAATGCGGTAAGTGATAAGCTTTCCTTACTACCAGCATACGCCGGGTTTACCACATTCATATTGTACATGTATTGGGTGTATTGGGGATCTTGCTGTGCTTCCATGTCATGGGGCCAAAAAATCGCCGAGATAAGCGCTAATAAGAGTAATTTCTTCATTATTGTATCCTTTTTTCAGTAATCAGGTTGTTTAATTGGCGTCTCTGTTCAGGTAAATCCACCCTGTTGGTTGAGTGCCGAATACGGGATCGTCTGCCTCCAAAGTTAATACGTAGAAGTAGGTTCCTGTAGGTAATTCTTCATTATCTGTTGTTTGTCCTTTCCATTCATTGCGGTAATTGCTTTTATCGTAGACCAATGTTCCCAGTCGATTAAAAATCTGTAATTGCGAGATACCACTTCTGTCGGCTAAAAATTCGAGATTCAGGATGTCGTTAAATCCATCTGAGTTGGGTGAAATACCTTGGGATATGGTACAATTTCCGATATCGTATAAAGTTACGTCTATTTCGGCTTCACCTGAACAATCTCCATCGCTTGCTACAACGGTATAGGTTTGGGTACCCATTACATTAGCTTCAAGTGTAATTTCTAAGCTGGCGTTGGTTGCGCCCGTGATAAGTTCGCCATTTAAAAACCATTGGTATGTGGCGTCTGGGTTAGATGCTGTGGCAGAAAGAATTTGTGGCTCGTTCGGGCACGTTTTAAAATCGTCTCCTACACTAACTTCAATAGGTTCTCCAGTACCGATTGTGATACTGTCGCTAACCATGCAATTTCCTACGGAAATCGTTACACTATAGGTGCCGGTTTGTTGCACTACGATGGTAGGAGTGGTTTCTCCTGTGCTCCATAGGTAGGTAATGCTCATGGTGTCTCCTTCTATGATTGGCACAATTTCGTACCCATCCACATCGCAGAGTGCTTGATCGGGACCGAGATCTAATACGGGAGCTTCGGTGATGTCTACAACTACTGTGTCTGTCCCTTGTCCGCAGGGGTCAAGATTGAGCGTAACGGTATAGGTGTCGCTTTCTATCGGGGTAAATGTTGCTTGGGTAGACACCACGGTGCCGTTTCCATTTACCCATTCGTACGTAACTTGCGAAGGGTCAATTCCTGGGTTGGTTGGTGTGGCATCTAGCGTCGGAATCACATCTGAAGAACAGGCATTCAGTTCGTCAGGGAGATTGGTGGTTAAAACAACAGGAGGGTCTGCACTAATATTGAAATTTACAGTGCTAAAACACGTTTCGTTCATCACTCGTTCTACCCTCACAAAGATGGTTTCAGGGGTTGATGTATTGTTATAATTTGTAGGATCTGCAATCGCCATCTGGTCTAATTGCGCGTCTTCAAGCGAGTTGTGAAAGCTTACATTAAATTGAGTTGGGTCTTGACCATCGAGTACAATGGCGGTTTGTACGGTAAGGTCGAATAATTCTGTGCCGTTTCCGTCAGTATCACATGCAGTTAGGTTTGGGGGCGTTGCTATGACAGGTTCTGTAGTTACAATACCCAAGGTGATGTCGTCTATGGCAAGATCATTTCCGCAGCCACCCGCACCATTGTTAATGAGTACAAGTTGAATATCTGAATTAGAACCCGTGTCGAAACTGATAAAAAACTGCTGCCAATTTGGTTCTGGTCCGTTCGGGATATCACCCGTATTTGTTTCAGCAATCATGGAGCCCGAAGGGTCTTCAATACGAAATGTCACATTTGAAGGAATTCCGGTTCCACCACAGATACCCGTGTCGGTATCATACACCGTAGTGATCCATGCGCCAAAACTATAGGCTGTTTCAGGATCGAGTGAAATGGTACGTCTATAGAACTCACCAGTACTGAAATCGGCATTTACAAAAAATGCCCGACCGTCGGTATTTCCGGTATGGTCAGTCATGTTTGCATGCCAACCAGAATTAAGGCCATTAGAGTTGTTTGTGATTACATACTCTCCATCATCTACCATATCTATGGTATTGCAGGTATAGGTGGTAGTAGCTGTTGCGGGGTCTATACAAACGCGACCTACTCCTTGCCCAAAGTCTTCATTGAAATCGACAATATTACAGTCTGATGTTCCTTTAGTTGCGTTGGAAGCAGTTATAGAGTGCACATTTTGGCTGATAGCTTGGTAGCATGTTCCTAAAAACAGCAAGGTAGTAAATAACCAAATATTGCTAAAAAGTTTGCTTTTTGATGGGATACGGATAAGGATTGCGGGTAATTTTATATCCATTGTGGTTGGGTTGATGTTAGCGTAGTACTAAAATACTTAAAATTGCCACAGATAACACTGTGGTGTAGATTATTAGACAAAATGCAGGGGTTTATCGGTAAAAAGCTGATAAAATCAATACCATCAATCGGTTAGTGAAAAAATTCCATAGATGGGGAAATGATCGCTTATGCCTCCCGAATATCGCGTTCCCAAATAGGTTCTGAACGGATTTCCTTTTCGTCTGCCTTTGTATTCTTTAAGGTGTTTTGCATTGTAGATGTTTGCCGATTCGAACCGAAACGGGTTGCCGAATTGTTGCATAAACTCGTGCGAGACCAACAATTGGTCAAACAAATTCCACGCTCCCCTGTGCGATGTGCTCCCAGCTTCATGCGTTAAGAGCAATTCCATTGGGTTGTAGAAGTTCCCTGAAACCAGCGTTGTCATGCTGGTACTTTTAGGATCATCGTTAAAATCGCCCATAATCAATATTCGCGCTTGGGAGTCTTGCTGTCTGATACCATCCACGATTTCAAGATTACGTTTGGCGGCGGCAATTCTTCTGTATTCTGTTTTTTCAACCCCTGCTCTTCGTGAGGGCCAATGGTTTACCAACACGTGAAAAACGATATTTTTTAGTTTCAAAGTTGCGTGTAAGATATCTCTGGTATAATCGCGTTCTCCATGTTCATTTTCAAGATAGAGTGTATGTCGTTCACTAGCTACAACGTTTACATAGTCTTTGCGGTAGAGAAGGGCGGTGTCTATGCCACGTTCATCAGGGGAGTCGAAATGTACAATACCGTAGTTTTTTTTCCGAAGAAATTTAGATTCCACCAACTGTTCTAACACAAACCGGTTCTCGACTTCGGCCACACCTACTAGCAATGGTGGGAAACCGATTTCTTGATATCCTATTTCTTGAATGATGCTTCCAAGCTTTTTAATTTTTTTTCTGAAACGTTTCTCGTTCCATTTTCGGTCTGCATGTTCGGTAAAATCATCGTCTAGGGTGTGTGGGTCGTCCTTGGTGTCGAAAAGGTTTTCAAGATTATAGAAAGCAATACAATACTGGTTTTCTTCCGAAGCAGTCATACAAAAGGGTGTTAAACCCTTGTAAAGTACAAAATAATCTCTCAAAACCTTTTGTACCTTTGTGTACGAACGCTGTTACGTGTTAAGAATACGGAATTTGAAGTTTTTAATAAGAACAGTCAGCAAAACTTAAGGAGGATATATGTTAGAACAATCTACAACAGAATATGAAAGGGTCATTTTAATCGGTCTCATAACACAGACCCAAAATGAAGAAAAATCGAAAGAGTATTTAGACGAACTTGAATTTCTGGCCTATACTGCAGGAGGAGAAGTGTTGAAACGCTTTGTGCAGAAAGTACAGATGCCCAATCCGAAAACGTTTATAGGTTCGGGTAAGATGGAAGATGTATTGGCGTTTGTAGAGGCAAACAACATAGACACCGCTATTTTTGACGATGAGCTCTCACCGGCCCAACAAAAGAATATTGAAAAAATATTGAAGTGTAAGGTGATAGACAGAACGTATTTGATTCTTGATATTTTTGCGCAGCGAGCGCAGACCAGTTACGCTCGAACGCAAGTAGAATTGGCCCAATATGAATATTTACTGCCACGTCTTACAGGCTTATGGACTCACTTAGAACGACAACGAGGGGGTATTGGGATGCGCGGTCCTGGTGAAACTGAAATTGAAACAGACCGTCGAATTGTTCGAGATCGAATTTCATTGCTGAAAAAGAAAATCGCAAAGATCGATCGGCAGATGGAAGTACAACGGGGCAATCGCGGGGCGTTAGTTCGTGTAGCGCTGGTGGGTTATACCAATGTTGGAAAGAGTACTCTGATGAACGTGATAAGTAAAAGTGATGTTTTTGCTGAAAACAAGCTATTTGCAACGCTTGACACTACAGTTCGAAAAGTGGTGATTGGGAATCTTCCGTTTTTGCTAAGTGATACTGTAGGATTTATACGCAAACTACCCACCCAGTTGGTGGAAAGTTTTAAGAGTACGCTCGATGAGGTGCGTGAGGCAGATTTATTGCTGCATGTGGTTGATATTAGCCATCCTTCTTTTGAAGACCATATTGACTCAGTGAATCAAATTCTAGATGAAATTAAGAGTGCTGAAAAACCAACCTTTATGGTGTTCAATAAAATTGACGCCTATGAGCCTGAAACAATTGAGTCAGACGATTTGGTGACGGAAAAGACCAAAGCACATTTTACCTTAAAAGAGTGGAAACAAACTTGGATGCAACGTGAGAATACCGACGCTATTTTTATTTCGGCCTTGAACAAGGAGAATTTAGAAGAGTTTAGAAAAATGGTGTATGACAAAGTTCGTGATATCCATGTGACGCGTTTTCCGTATAACAATTTTTTATATCCAGAAGAGTACTTGGAGTAAGATAAGAGCATAAAAAAAACCGCCTAGAATTTAGGCGGTTTTTTTATTTACTGCTTATTCGTTTAAAATGCATAGGTAATGCCTAATAGCCAATAGCTCTGCAATTCGTTATCTACATTTTCAAAAGTTGGTGCTGGGCCACTGCCCTCTACAAAATTGGTAGTTGCAAAATTAAGCGCCTCTTGTTTGTTGCCGCGAAGGCCAAATTCGAAACCTACGCCTAAACTTTTCCAAACTTTATAACCTAATGAGTTCACCCAGGTCCAATTAGATAAATCTGAAGATTCATAGCTATAGAACGCTGAAAGGTTAGACTTAAAGCTAATTGCACCAATTTTTCGGGTATAATCTACCAAGAACTTTGCTCCTAGAGACGATTCAAAGATGGTGTCGTCTTCAGCGAACACAAAATTGTAATTCAACGGATGAACGACGACCACGAGGTTTTCTATGGGGGTCCAGGTTGCACCCACACCAACGTCAAGATAGCCTGGATCGTTAAAATTGTTCAAGACAGTGGTGCGGTACTCCGCTAGTGCCGAAGCCGCCACATTTTTAAAGATATTTCTTCCGTAGAGCGATGTAATATTAAAAACATCGGTGGCTTCTTGAAAGCTATCATCATCTGTAGGGTCGTCTTTGTCATCAAATTTCACCCAACCAACGTTCACATTGAGGGCATTTCGCCAAAAATATTTTTCTTCCTTAAGATTGGCAAAGCCGTTAAAAGTAACACCAATGTTACCTGAGCTCACATTTGGTGTGCCTTGGGCGTACCAATTATCAAAACTTGATAAGTTCACCCCAACGGTACCAAACGCGCCTATTTTCCAACCAGGCAACGCATCAATTTGGGCTTGAATTGCGTCAGCCTCTGATTGCAGCTTGTCTGCTTCAGCTTGTTTTTCTGCCTTTTGGGCTTCCAGTTCTTCTTTGGTTTGTGCAAAAGTGGCAAGAGGTAAAGCCAAGAGTGCTGTAATAAGTACTAATTTCTTCATTGTGTAACAGTTTAGATATCACAAAGGTACTTTACTTTTCGTTTTTACTAAAATTGAAAATGAATTTTGAAAAATAAAGTGACTCGTACAATAAAAATCGGGAGTAGATTATTTTCTTTTGAAGAGAGGCACCGCCGAACAGGCTTCACCATACATGATGCTTTTGGCAACAGGCTGTAATTTTTTGGCGATAAGTACGTATGCGTTCTGCGGAATCGGTTTGTGTGCACACCCTTTAATGATTACAGGTTTGTCTTTAAAATCTGAAACATCCATGGTCGAGATGATTTCAGCAAAAAGAATACTTTCAAGGGTTTCTAGAGAACCTACCACAGTTTTTTTGGCGTAAGGAGCCAATTGAAGTGATACTAAAAGAAAAGCCCAACCCGGGACAATGGCATCGGTACTGCAATACAAGGCTACATATTGACCTTGGTACTGTTCCCAATCATGGTTTGCTACTGAAGTTCTGAAATCTTTTTCCTTTAGTACAATACCTTCTAGCAACCATTGTGAAATATCGAAGGAAACACGTGTGCCCTTCGGATAAAAATCTTCAAGGTCGAATGTGACTAGTTTACTATTCGCTACGCGATTTACGATTTCGTTTTCCATTTCTCTTATTAATCTTCTAGTAATTTATGCACTAACCTTCCTTTTTCCGTGTCGCAAAAAAGCTACGAAAAAAGGACCGATGGGCTACCAAGACCACCTTGGACGGGTCTTGGTGTTACTTTTGGGCTTTATAACATCCCTAGCGCTTGCTTGGCTTCTTCACTCACCTTTGAAGCGAGTACCCCATTGTTCCTTTTTCCGTGTGGCGAAAAGCTACGAAAAAAGTACCGAAGGGCTACCAAGAACACCTTGGACGGGTCTTGGTGTCACTTTTGGGCTTTATAACATCCCTAGGGCTTGCTTTGTTTATTCACTCACCTTTATAGCGAGTACCCCATTGTTCCTTTTTCCGTGTCGCAAAAAAGCTACGAAAAAAGCACCGATGTGCTACCAAGAACACCTTGGACGGGTCTTGGTGTCACTTTTGGCTTTATAACATCCCTAGCGCTTGCTTGGCTTCTTCACTCACCTTTGTAGCGAGTACCCCATTGTTCCTTTTTCCGTGTTGCGAAAAGCTACGAAAAAAGGACCGATGTGCTACCAAGAACACCTTGGACGGGTCTTGGTGTTACTTTTGGACTTTATAACATCCCAAGCTCTAACTTGGCTTCTTCACTCATCAAATCTTGAGTCCAAGGGGGATCGAAAGTGATTTCAACTTCGGCGTCTTTAACTAGCTTAATACTTTTTACCTTATCCTCAACTTCTACCGGAAGCGTTTCTGCCACAGGGCAGTTTGGCGTGGTAAGCGTCATCAAAATTTTTACCTCTTGGTCTTCATTCACGAACACGTCGTAAATAAGTCCGAGTTCGTAAATATCCACAGGGATTTCAGGATCGTAAATAGTTTTTAACACTTTTACGATTTTTTCACCCAATTCTACAGTATCTATTTCTGTTGTGCTCATGCTTGTTGCTTACGTTGTGCTTGGTACGCCACAGCGTACAATTTCATTTGTTTTACCATCGATACCAGACCATTTGCTCGGGTAGGCGATAGATGTTCTTTAAGGCCAATTTCGTCAATAAATTGCGTATCTGCGGCTACAATTGCTTCAGGGGTTTGGTTTGAAAAAACTCGAATTAATATGGCAACGATTCCTTTGGTGATGATTGCATCACTATCGGCTGTAAAAATCACCTTGTCACCTTTTAATTCGCTATGTAACCATACTTTGCTTTGACAACCTTTTATGAGCTTGTCGTCTGTTTTGTATTTTGGGTCTATAAGCGGCATTGTTTTGCCCAAGGCAATCATATGCTCATAGCGTTCCATCCAGTCGTCAAATATCGAAAACTCATCAATTAACTCTTCTTGTATTTCTTTTATCGAACTCAAATTATGAATCTTTTTTCTCCTTTTTTGCGGTTAATAATACACTTCTATCAGTTTTTGAATAAAGTGTGAGTACGTTATTTTCGTAGGTGTAAGAACCTGTTTGACGAAGTGCATTTAACAGCGCACTTTCAGTAGTCATAACTGGCTCTTCACAGTAGTTCTCAGTAACGGCTAAATCGCCAAAACTTAGCGAGTATAGATCTAAGGTATAGTTTCCGAAGAAAGAATTACAACCTGTAGTACCCCGAACCGATTTGTCAAGCGCGGCAAAATTAATACTAATGGCAGGGTCGTTCACTTTAATTGCCCCCACGTTGGTAATATTGTATGCCCCAGAAAGCTGCACGCTTCCCGCTACATCAATTACTTTTTTAGTTTCGTCACAACTTGTAAAGAGTACAGTTGTTAGTGCCAATGTTATCAATAAAAATCTCATACTATTTTTGTTTTAAGTATAGGCAAGATACCACAATTCTTCCGCTAGGTGTTTTAAAAGTATGTTAACTCAGCATTTGTTGGGCCCTTTTCACACCTGCAACAAGTTGGTCTACTTCTTCTTTGGTATTGTAAAAGGCAAACGATGCACGAACAGTGCCTGGAATTTTATAAAATTCCATAATGGGTTGTGCACAATGATGGCCTGTACGTACCGCAATGCCCAATTTGTCTAAAATAGTCCCGATATCATACGGATGGATATTTTCAACATTAAAAGAAATTACCGAAGTTTTCTCTCTACCAGTACCGTATATTTTGAGTCCGTCGATGGCCAAAAGCTCATTCGTAGCATACTCCAACAACGTATGTTCGTGGGCCGCAATTGCATCAAAACCGAGGTGGTTAAGATATTCTATAGCGGCACCAAAGGCAATTCCGCCACAAATATTGGGCGTTCCAGCTTCAAATTTATGGGGTAGGTCGGCGTAGGTAGTTTTTTCAAAAGTAACTTCTGAAATCATCTCACCTCCACCTTGGTAGGGAGGTAGTTTTTTGAGCCATTCTTCTTTTCCGTAGAGCATTCCAACCCCTGTGGGGCCACACATTTTATGGGCTGAGGTGACATAAAAATCTACATCTAGTGCTGTGAGATCGGGCTTAATATGCGAGCAAGCCTGTGCACCATCTACCAAAACAGCAGCGCCAACTTGATGGGCAAGCTCAATAATTTTCTCAATAGGATTTATAGTTCCCAGTGCATTTGAAATATGATTCACAAAGACCAATTTGGTCTTTTCCGATAACAAACCGGAGTACGCATCCATCGCCAAGGTTCCCTCTTGGGTCATGGGGATAACTTTTAAAACGGCCCCTGTTTTTTCGCATAGCATTTGCCAAGGAACGATATTGCTGTGGTGTTCTAAAGCCGATACAATCACTTCGTCGCCCTTTTTTAAAAACGAAGCAAAACCATTGGCAACAAGGTTGATGCCGTGCGTAGTACCTGCAGTAAAAATCACTTCGTAGGGGTGCGCTATATTGAAATGTTCTTGGATGGTTTTTCGGGCTATTTCATATGCATCGGTCGCTTCTTGTGATAGCGTGTGAACCCCTCTATGAATGTTGGCATTGTAACGGGAATAGTAATCTACAATAGCATCAATTACCTGCTGCGGTTTTTGTGAGGTAGCCGCATTGTCGAGATATACCAAAGGTTTTCCATTCACTTCGCGTTGAAGTATGGGAAAATCTGCTCGAATCGATGTAATATCAAACATAGTGAGGGTTTTGAGATGTCATACTGAGCGAAGTCGAAGTGCATTTTCTTTCTAGAAGTTTCATAATCTTCGACTGGGTTCAGACTAGCACTTTAAAGCAAAATCAGAATTCGTTATAATTCAAATCCGAGACTTACCCCAATTTTATTGGCGATAAGCTTGTTGATACGGGCTTTTAGCTCCGGTATTTTTACACTTTCCAATACATTGTTGGCAAAGGCATACATAAGGAGCGCTCTGGCTTCTTTCTTGCCGATTCCCCTAGATTGAAGGTAAAACATGGCATCTTCATCTAGTTGACCAATGGTGCAACCGTGGGAACAACGAACGTCGTCAGCAAAAATTTCAAGTTGTGGTTTTGAATTAATGGTAGCTTTGTCGTCTACCAAAATATTGTTGTTTTGCTGAAAAGCATCCAGTTTTTGTGCATCTTTTTCTACATAGATCTTTCCGTTAAAAACACCTACAGAACTATCTGAAAAAATACCTTTATAGTCTTGGTGGCTCTCACAATTTGGAGCCATATGGTGCACCAACGTATTGTGGTCTACATGTTGCTTTCCTTCAAGAATGGTGATCCCGTTCAAGACACTGTCACAACGTTCTCCGTTTTGATAGAAATTCAGGTTGTTCCGCGTTATTTTTCCACCAAATGAAAAGGTGTGTACGCGGCAAATACTTTCCTGTTGTTGCGAAACATAGGTGCTGTCTACCAACGAAGCATTTTCACTGTCGTTTTGAATTTTGTAGCAATCTACAAACGCTCTTTTTTCAGCAAAAATTTCAGTCACGGCATTTGTAAGTACTGCATTGCTAGAAAGACTTTGGTGACGCTCAATAATCTGTACATGGGCATTTTCTCCCACGACAATTAGGTTACGAGGTTGCAGTAATACCGCAGCTTCATTTCCTGTTGAAAAATTAATGATTTCAATAGGTTTTTCAACTTCCTTATGCTTTGGAATGTGAATGTAAGCCCCCTCTTTGGCAAATGCTGTATTTAGGGACGTAAGACTGTCTTTTACCGCAGTCTTATTAAAATATGCTTCAATTACCGCTTTGTACTTTGGTTTGTTCAACGCAGAGGAAAGCAAGCATACATCGATACTATCGTGTGTGGTTTCTGAGAGGAATGAACTGTACACCCCATCTACAAAAACCAGTTTATACGTGTCAATATCATGCAGGAAATATTTTTTCACCTGTTTCAACTCGACGGTGGCCTCGCTTTTTGGAAACACGCTGTAATTTTGTTTCAGCAATGCATTCAGTGAGGTATACTTCCAAGCTTCTTCTTTTTTGGTAGGAAAACCAGCTTCTTCAAAAACCTTGATGGCGTTATTCCGCAGGTCGTGAATAGGCGAGTCGTCTTCCAAATGATCTTCAAAAGCGATATATGATGACAGTAATTTATCTTTTAGGCTCATACTTCATGTTCAGCATTCAAAATTTAGAATTTTTTCTAAAGGTTGAACGATTATACTAATTCTTCTTTGATCCAGTCGTACCCTTTAGCTTCTAACTCTTTTGCGAGTTCTTTGCTGCCAGATTTTACAATTCTTCCGTCCATTAAAACATGTACATAATCTGGAACGATGTAGTCTAACAGACGCTGGTAGTGTGTGATCACAATAACGGCGTTGTCTTTGCTTTTTAGCTTGTTTACACCATTGGCAACTACTTTTAAGGCGTCGATATCGAGACCTGAATCGGTTTCGTCAAGGATCGCCAATTTAGGCTCTAACATAGCCATTTGGAAAATTTCGTTCCGCTTTTTCTCACCGCCAGAAAACCCTTCGTTTAATGAACGCGAAAGGAATTTGCGGTCTATCTCCAACATTTCAGCTTTTTGCTTGATTTTCTTCAGCATCTCGCCAGCAGGCATATCTTCTAGCCCTTTAGCTTTGCGTGTTTCGTTGATAGCCGTTTTAATAAAATTGGTCACGGTTACGCCCGGGATCGCCACAGGGTATTGAAACGAAAGGAAAAGGCCCTTATGTGCGCGCTCTTCTGGATCTAATTCTGAAATATCTTCACCTTCAAACGACAGGTTTCCCTTAGAAATCTCAAATTCTTCTTTTCCCGCAATTACAGAGGCAAGGGTACTCTTACCAGAACCGTTCGGCCCCATGATAGCGTGTACCTCACCTGGCTGTACGTCCAGATTGATTCCTTTCAGTATTTCTTTTTCTTCAACACCTGCATGCAGGTCATTTATGTGTAACATATTTAGTTTTTCTTATCTTCAATTTTTATATCTGCTTCGGCCGGAGTATTGCTCACGTTTAGAATTTCGGTAATCGTAACAATTTCATCCCACCCATCGGCTCCTTCTTTTTTTGTAGAAACACGTCCTCTCACGGTAACAGGTACCATGTCATAGACATCTTTCTTTACAGGCTCCACTCTATTTTTGAGTTCTTCGGCCAGGTCATTCAGCTCAACGCCATAGATAAAGTTGCTTCCTTTCAACACGGCGCCATCTTCAACGTAAATAAATTCTCCCTTAATTTGCTTGGTACCGTCGTTTACATTGTTCTTTAAACGAAGTGCACTATTAGTATTTGTTTCAGTTTCGGTTTGCACAGATTCTGATTCTTTGTTGTCAGATTTGCAGGCAACTAATACAAGTGCAAGGGTCAACAATAATGCTAATTTTTTCATTGGGTAATCACTGTTTAAGGTTAGAAATTGTTTATCCTACCGAACCCTCCAGGGAAATTTCCAATAATTTTTGGGCTTCCACGGCAAATTCCATAGGGAGTTTATTAAGTACTTCTTTACTAAATCCGTTTACTATAAGTGCAATGGCCTTTTCGGTATCTATACCACGCTGGTTGCAATAAAAAATCTGGTCTTCTCCAATTTTACTGGTTGTTGCCTCATGCTCAACCTGGGCGGTTTTGTTTTTAGCTTCAATATACGGGAAGGTGTGTGCTCCACATTTGTTACCCATGAGCAATGAGTCGCATTGCGAAAAATTTCGGGCATTCTCAGCCCTAGCATTTATCTGTACGAGACCGCGGTAACTGTTTTGTGATTTCCCTGCGGAAATTCCCTTACTAATAATTGTGCTACGTGTATTTTTACCTAGATGCACCATTTTGGTACCCGTATCTGCCTGTTGAAAGTTATTGGTCACCGCAATAGAGTAAAACTCTCCAATGGAGTTATCCCCTTTTAAAATACAGCTAGGATATTTCCACGTAACAGCACTTCCAGTTTCTACTTGGGTCCACGATATCTTTGCGTTTTTCTCACAAATACCGCGCTTGGTCACAAAATTGAAAACGCCTCCTTTTCCTTCTTTATTTCCGGGGAACCAGTTCTGTACGGTCGAGTATTTAATTTCAGCATCGTCTAAGGCAATTAGTTCTACCACAGCGGCGTGGAGCTGGTTTTCATCGCGGCTAGGCGCTGTACATCCTTCTAAGTAACTAACGTAGCTTCCTTTGTCTGCAATGACCAGGGTGCGCTCAAACTGGCCTGTTCCTGCCTGGTTGATTCTGAAATAGGTTGAAAGTTCCATAGGGCAACGTACGCCTTTCGGGATGTAGCAAAAAGAACCATCGCTAAATACGGCACTGTTCAGCGCAGCATAAAAGTTGTCTCTTTGTGGCACCACACTACCGATGTATTTTTTTACCAATTCAGGATGCTTTTTAATTGCTTCGGAAATAGAACAGAAAATAATGCCTTTTTCAGCCAATGTATCTTTAAACGTAGTTGCCACCGAAACAGAATCCATTACGATATCTACGGCAACTCCAGCCAATTTTTTCTGTTCATCTAAAGAGATGCCCAATTTGTTGAACGTTTCCAACAATTCTGGGTCTACTTCATCAAGACTTTCGTATTTCGGCTTTTTTGAAGGGGCAGAATAGTAAGAGATATTTTGGAAATCAGGTTTTTCGTAATGTACGTTTGCCCAATCCGGCTCTACCATTTGCTGCCAGTAACGAAAAGCTTCCAAACGCCATTCGGTCATCCATTCAGGTTCTTCTTTTTTCATGGAAATCGCCCGAACAATATCTTCGTTAAGACCCACAGGGAACGTCTCAGATTCTATGTCGGTATAAAATCCGTATTCGTACTCTTTGGTCTCGAGTTCTTTTTTTAAATCGTCTTCAGTGTATTTACTCATAGTGTCATCTTCAATCTACGCTTAAAGCTTTTTGTTTTATAGTGAAAAAGATTCTCCACACCCACATGTTCTATTTGCGTTGGGGTTGTTAAAAACAAATCCTTTTCCATTTAGGCCTCCACTGTATTCTAGGGTTGTGCCTACTAGGTATAGAAAGCTCTTTTTATCTACCGCAATTTTAACTAAGTTATCTTCAAAAAGTTTGTCACCATCACCTAGTGCATGGTCAAACTTCAAATCGTACGAAAGCCCAGAACAACCACCACTCTTTACACCAACACGAACGTAGTCGGTGCCAATGGTGTAGCCTTCTTCACCCATTAACTGCTGCAGCTTTGTTTTTGCTGTGTCGCTAACTTTTATCATACCGTAGAATTATTCTAAATTAGAGTGCAAATATACGGCAAATCCCCCGTTTTACCATAGGCAGCGATTTAAATAATCTTATGTTCCAATAGTTTTTCCCAATGCCGTTTGTAAGTGTTGCTACAAGCGATTAGGTCTGGAAAGATTGCTAATTCCTAAAATCAGGATTGTTAACAAATGAGTCGTCTGAAAGCGAGAGCAAGAAGGCTTTCAAGTCTGCTTTGTCACTTTCGGTAAGTTGCACGCCACCTTCATCAACGGCTTTCATAAGCGGATCTATGGTTTCAGAAAACACGAGACCTTCACTGTAATGGTCTATCACTTCATCTAGGGTAGCAAAGCGCCCATCGTGCATATAAGGTGCAGTAAACTTTAAATTTCGTAATGTGGGTGTTCTGAAAAGTCCAAATTCTCTGGGGTCTCCCGTTACATTACCACGGCCAAGATCTTCAAACTCTTCGTCTAGACCATTGTTGTGAAATGCGTTGTCGGTCCATAGCGGATTTGCTGGTAATCCGTGACAATGAAAACAATCGCCCCTTCCTTCATCTAAAAACACATTCAGTCCGTTTTGTTCTTGCGGAGTCAACGCTGCCAAGCCCAATTGTGCTCGGTCAAATTTTGAATTTGCCGAAATTAAGGTTCGTATAAATTGCGCAATTGCTTTGGTGACGAGCGTAGAGTCTATCGTTTGCGTGCCAAAAGCCTGCTCGAATAATTCAGGATACGTATCAGAATTTTGTAAGGTTTGTTCTACTGTCGGCCAGTTGTTGGCCATTTCAATCGGGTTGGTCACCGGTTCAAAAATTTGCGACTCTAAGCTGTTTGCACTGCCGTCCCAGTTAAACTGTGTGCCATAGTTATATGCCAAATTGTGCAAGGGCATCGAATTTCTAAAACCTTCTTCGCCTGTAATGCCGATGCTTAATTTTCTAGGATCAGTAAATGCATTTTGCGGTAAATGGCAAGAGGCACACGCTAGGGTGTTATCTGCAGAAAGTTGCTTGTCGAAAAACAACGCTTTCCCCAATGCAATACCTTCTACGGTCTGCGGATTATCTTCTGGGATTATGGGGTCTAAAATTTGGTTTTGGAAAATTTCAGGAATCTCCAAGGGAGCTGGAGTGGCAACATATTGGCTCACGCTATCGTCACTGTCTTGGCAACCCGACAAAAATACTATGGCGAGTATAATACAAATCCATTTTCCACAGCAGTTCATCATAGTTCTAATACGTCAACTGCGCCTAATTCAAAAACGCCATTGCTACCATTTTCGTTCATGTCGATTTGTGCTTCAAATTTGGGCATCAACACTTGGCCATTTACATTTAAATCCCAAGTATTTGGGTTCTTAAACCATTCGGCAACGTTCATTTTCACTTCAATTTGAGTGCCTCGTACAATTGAAATAATACCAAGGTCTACTTCAAACGAGGTGTCTACCAAGTCTATTAGTGTTCCTGGTCCAGGAGGTAACGAGCTGTGTTTGTTTGCACGTATGGTATGGTATTGAAATGTTTGTGCATCTGTATTTGTGTCTAAGAATGTTCCTTCCAAACGCATATAGTGGTAACCGCCACCAAGAGGGTCAGGAACATTCCAGCTTCCATCAGAAGAATTTAAATCTGGGTAACCGCCCGGCTTGTCATTATCTTCATCGTCAAAACCGAACGTAAAAGAAACTGTATAATCTCCTTCAGGAATTTCAATGTTTGGCACAAATGAAGTGCCCACTCCGGTACGCGCAAAAACCAAGTTGTAATCTGCGGCGTCATATACAGTGCCATCGGTTGCCGTAAACGTAATGTCAGAGATTAAGTATACAAGTTTAGAAAGCTCCATTTCAGTTCCAAATGCATTTGTATAGGTAGTGGTCTCATAATCTGAATTTACGATTGCGAGATCATCCCAGTTTTGGGTAAATTCAAAATTAACCGTAGTCGAAACAGGCTCGTCTATCACCACAGTATCATCGTCGTTGTTGCAACTTATAAAAGCCGTCAAGGTAATAAGTGCCAATGCTATTCTCTTCATGCGTATTTTTATTTTATTTTAACAATAAAGGCATCTTTTCCACCTTTGTTTTGAGTAATATCGCCGTCTGAACTTTCGGTATCGCCTACCAAGAGAATCTCACCTGTAGTAGTTTCTAAAATGCTCTGTCCGAAGTCTAGTTGGCTACCGCCAATATTTTTTTCGAAAAGCAAGGTACCTTCTTCATTTATAACAAAAAACCAAGCGTCGTTCACACCGTTGTTATTTCCAACATTTATATCGCTACTTCTAGAAGAAGCAATCACCGAATAATACCCGTTGGCCATAGGAGTGATACTGCGAGCCGATTCAAATTGGGATCCACCATAGGTGTTTTCCCAGAGAATATTGCCTGAACGGTTAAACTTAACTGCCCAAACATCAGCATTACCGTTCAAATTACTAACATCTTGATCTGAACTTCTTGTATCGCCCACAACGATAAAATTTCCATCTGTAGTTTCGGCTAAGCTATAGCAAAGGTCAATCTCGCTACCACCAAAGTTCTTCTCCCAGAGAAGTGTTCCGTTTGCAGCAATGTTTAAAACCCAGAAATCGTAGGCGCCTTTATTATTGCTAATATCTGTATCTGCACTATCGGAAGAACCGATGAGGATAAAACTTCCATCAGCATTCTCTATAAAATCATAGGGGGTATCGGTCTGGAGACCTCCATAATATCGTGCCCAAAGTATTTGGCCTTGTGCATCTAATTTCACAGCCCAATAATCACCACCTGCATGGTTGGTTCCACGTCCTGGCGTTCTAAAAATATTGCCTTCACCGCCACTAGCAGTTACATCAATAACACCAAGCATTAGGTAGCCACCATCATTGGTTTGCTTTATGTTAAAGCCACGATCGTCTCCTGCATATCCAAATGTATTTTCCCAGATTAAATCACCATTCCCAGATAACTTCAATGCCCATAGATCGTTAAATCCTGCATTTTCTGAAGCAACATCGCCATCGTTACTACGGGTGTAACCAGCTACAATATAACCACCATCGCTTGTTTTTGAAATGCTGGTAGCCTCATCTGTGCTAGAACCTCCGTAGGTTTTACTCCATGAAACAGCACCGTTTGCGGTCGTCTTGATTACCCAAACATCTCTGTCGTCTCCTGTTTTGTCTGTGATGTCTCCATCGGTGCTTTTAGTGTACCCTGCCATCACATAGCCCCCGTCGGTAGCTTGGGTGGCGGCAACAAGGAAATCGTCGTCACTACCTCCAAGATTTTTCGAGAAAGTAATTTCACCCAATAAAACCGTATCAAGAGGTGGGTCTTCCATCGTTTCTTCTTCCTCTTCCATTTCGGTAACAGGATCGTCACCGTCACTACATGAGAAAACTACAAGAAAACATGCGCTTACGAATAACCAATATATAGACTTCATGGGGTGGGGTTTTATCAATTATAAGTACCTAAGTTTTTAGTCGTTTTAAATGACCAAAGCTTACTTATTTTTTAATCAATTTTTTTGTGATTTTATTATTGATGTTTACAAAATAAACGCCTTGCGTAAAGCTAGAAACATTTATGGTTTCAGTTTGTATGGCATCGTAGGTTTTTGCAAAAATAATTTTACCGCTCACATCTACAATTTGAATAGAAGTTACTCCAACGTTTTGAGAAGCGATCGTAATTACTTCGGAAACAGGATTTGGATAAACACGAAGACCGTTTTCTAAAGCATTTTCGTCTACCGACAACGGAACTTCTACTGCCAATTGAAATCTACAAATACCGACGTTTGAAGAAGCATCTGTACTTTCAAATTCAATAAAATAATTTCCTGCTGTTAATTGTGTGCCCGGTGCTGGGTCTTGTGAAATAGTAAGGGTGCCAGTACAATTGTCTGCTGCACTTACCAGATCGAGTGCTACATAGTCTGGTACGGTGTAAAAATTCTGACCGGCGTCGAATAAAACTTCTTCATCTGCCGGACAACTGAGCTGTGGCGCCAAATTATCTACAACATTCACTGTTGCCATACAGGTATCTATATTTCCGAAGGCATCATATACTTCAATTTCAACCATATTCGTGCCTAAATCTGCACAATCGAAAAACTTATCGCATGCTAAAAATCCTGCCACGCTTACATTGTCTGTAGAGCCATTGTTGGCATCAGAGGGCGTGAGTATTCCGTTACCATCTGCATCTAATGCTACGGTTACCGTACCACAGTTTGCTACTGGAGGAGTTGTATCTAAACTGCTTGGTTTTACCAACAAGAAACCACGTTGCATATCACTTATTACGATATTTCCACTTTCAAAATAGGGATATACATTCCAAGCACCGCTAAAACTAGCATTGTCGTTATTGGGGTAGGAGTCGAAAAACCCTTCTTCGGTAATGTTTCCATTTTCAATATCTGAAACATCTAGCACACGTAATCCAGCTCTATAATTCGCGAGATAAAATTTTGAACCTCTGGTGTAACCGTTGTGGTCTATTGCATCTGTAGGTCCAAAATACTCGAAGCTTACCGACGGGTTATCTAAATCATTTAGGTCGAAAACAACAGTTCGTGTTGGGATTCCAACATTTTGTTCATCTAATTCATCTCCGAGGAGAAAAAATCGTTGGTCTTCTGTAAACCATCCTTGGTGCGTATATTCAACGTCTCCGTAATCTAGTGTCGATATACCTACTGGGTTGTTTTTATCTGAAATATCAACGATAACAATTTCGTTTTCGTTGCTCCCTATCATGATTTCTTTTCCGTTGTAATCTGGGTCGGGCCCACAATAGGTTACCATTTGTGCATCATGACTATAGGCGTCCATTCCATAACCACCTTCGCCTACAGGAGATGTAGGGTTTTGGATATTCACAAATATAGGTCCGCCATTAAAAACGGGAACTCCAAAATTATCACGCGCACCTACAGGGTAAGCATAACCGGTATCTTCATTGATAACAATATTATGCGCACTTCCAAATTCGTCAAAATGTGCATCTTCAGTAAATGTTACTGGCGGCGAAGTAACCGTGCGCAATCGGGTAAGATCGAATACTTGCATTCCGTGGCCAGATGCTTCACTCACAATATATGCATGGTTGTTATATACTTTTACATCTCTCCAGAGACTGTTGCCCGTATGTGTAGGAAGTTTTCCCAAGTAGACAGGGCTTGTTGGGTTTGAAATATCTATAAATGCAGTACCGTTACTAAGGCCAATTAGTGCGTATTCATCTCCATTTGTAGGGTCTGTCCATCCCCATGAGTCATTACCGTTTGCGGCATCAAGTACTGATAAATCTATAGAAGATTGTAAATCATAACCACTACAAGGGTAAGGTCCTGCGGTGCCACCTGTACAAGGTGTTTGTGCTTGAAACCCGAGGGTTGTAAAAATAAGTAGGGAGAGGGTGAGTGTAATTTTTTTCATAAATAATTTTTTTTGATATTGCTGAAACGACGCTAACCGTTTAAAATTGTTCAAGATTTCTTAAAATTTATTGAATTATAATCAATAAGGAAGCCGGAATTCTTAGCTTAAATGCAAATATATCAAATATTCTACCTAACAAGATAGAATCCGCCGTCAATATCACTGATGATAATATGGCCACTTTCAAAGTACGGATACACACTCCAAGCCCCATTAAAAGACGCCTGATTGTTACTTGGGTATGAATCGAAATGAGCGATTTCATTTAAATTGCCATTTGCTATATCGCTGAGGTCAATAATCCTTAAGCCTGCAGTATAATTTGCGAGGTAATAGCGATTATTCTTCACATATCCATTATGGTCAATCGCGGGTGTTGGCCCACCATATTCGGTATGGGCAATCGGGTTGTCCAGATCTGTAAAATCGAAAATTATGGTTCGCGACATAAGTCCGAAATCCAATTCGTCTAATTCGTCCCCTAAAATAAAATAACGCTGGTCTTCGGTAAACCAGCCTTGGTGTGTATAACCTGTTTGTCCGTACGAAATGGTAGAAATTGGTAGCGGATTCGCCTTGTCGGTGATGTCTACCAACACCACTTCATCTACATTGCTTCCAATCAGTATTTCACGACCAGTATAATCGGTGTCTGGGCCGTTATAGGTTACCACTTGGGCATCATGGCTGTATGAGCCCATAGAGTAACCACCTGCTGGCTGGGGATTTTCAGGATCTTGAATGTTAATGAAATGTGGTCCGCCATCGAATGTTGAGGTCCCAACTACGTAGGCGTAACCTGTTTCTTCATTAATTACAATATTGTGGGCATTTCCGAATAAATTATACACTGCATCTGTGTTGAAATTTTCTGGCGGGTTGTTCACATCGCGCAATTTAGTTAGATCGAATACCTGCATTCCGTGACCCATGGCCTCACTTACAATAAATGCATAATTTTGATATACTTTTATATCCCGCCAAGTACTTGCCGAAGTTTCTGTAGCAAGTTTTCCTAAATAAATGGGTAGCTCCAGATTGGAGATGTCGATAAAAGCGGTGCCATTGTCTAAGCCCATGATTGCATATTCTTTTCCGGTTGTGGCATCTGTCCAGCCCCAGCAATCGTTCCCTCTACTTGCATCCATGTCAGCAAGACTAAACTGATAAATAAGGTCGATACCAAAACAAGAGTAGGTGCCACCAGCCAATCCACCATCACATGGAGCAGGAAAAGTTGGTGGTGGAGGAGGTGGAGGTGGGTCTTCCATAGGGGGGTCGTTCATGATATCACCAGGATCCATCGCGATTACAGTTTCGTCTTCAGAGCACATGGTGATAAAAAAAGTGAGGCAGAGTAACAGGAAAATTCTTTTCATGGTCATAGCTTTAAGAGCCTAAAGTACACCTACCTTCCATAAAATCCAATAGGATAAGGTCTTGTTTTATAAATGAAGCCGTATTTTTGCATCCAATTCAGAAGAAAAGTATATATGTTTGAAAATAAGGATACTTCAAAAACACCTATTGCCCAATTAGGAGAGTTTGGTCTAATAGACCATCTTGCCAAAAATTTTGAAATATCAAGCAAGACGACGGTAAAAGGAATAGGAGACGATGCAGCAGTTTTGGCACCAGAAAAAGGCAAACAATTGGTGGTTACCACCGATATGTTAGTAGAAGGGGTACATTTCGACCTTAGTTATATGCCACTTAAGCATTTGGGGTATAAAGCAGTGATGGTAAACTTATCTGATGTATACGCTATGAATGCCACTGCACAACAGATTACTGTTTCAATAGCAGTGTCTAACCGTTTTCCAGTCGAGGCTATGGAAGAACTTTACAGCGGTATACAAACAGCTGCCGCACTTTACAAAGTAGATGTAGTTGGTGGCGATACCACTTCGTCTACTTCTGGATTGGTGATTAGTATTACTGCGATTGGAACTGCAACTCCCGAGAAGATAGCCTATCGCACTGGAGCCAAAGAAAATGATCTGTTGGTAGTTACCGGCGATTTGGGCGCTGCATATTTGGGGTTACAGGTATTGGAAAGAGAAAAACAAGTGTACAAAGTAAACCCCAACTCACAACCCGACCTTGAAAAATATACCTATCTAATTGAACGGCAGTTAAAACCGGAGGCTCGAAAGGACATTGGTGGTTTGTTGGCAGAACTAGAAGTGCAACCTACTTCGATGATTGATATTAGCGACGGACTCTCAAGTGAAATCATTCATATTTGTAAAAGCTCTGCAGTTGGGTGTAATTTATATGAGGATAAAATTCCATTAGATCCGCAAGTGATTTCTGCATGCGAAGAATTTAATCTAGATAGTACGACTATTGCGTTAAGTGGCGGCGAAGATTATGAATTGTTATTTACCGTTAGTACCGAAGACTTTCCGAAGATAAAAGCGAACCCAAACCTCACCGTGATTGGCCATATTACCAAAGAGAGTGAAGGCATGCACCTCATTACCCGTGCGAATACCAAAATACCATTAATTGCCAGAGGCTGGAATGCGATGGAAGAAAGTGAATAGTTAAGCCGATTTTTGGTTGGCGAGAACGGTTTCAAAATAACGATTGTTCTCACGCCAGTACTTAGAGAGCTTTACCATTCTGCCGTAGCCATCTGTGGTAAATTGCTGCTTGCAGTTTACACACTGAAACTCTTCTTTATATAAAGAGTCTGTCGCGATTTGTTTCAGCGAATGGCCTTTAAACTTACACGATAACATCTTCATGTCTAAGCCGGAATTTTTTGATTCTTCTTGGCGTAAAAGGAAGCGAGCACGTTGTTGGTCTCTTTAATTTTTACGGTAAGGATTTCAAGTGTACCTTTCATATTGTCGGTAACTTCTTTTCCACAATGGCAGCAGGTATACTCGCTAATATGGTTGGTAATTTTTCTAGTTTCGGCGTAATCGTGGCCGAAGGTTGCGCAAACAACGCTCAGTAGGGAAAATGGGGAAGTAGTAAATTTTTCCATAACTAGTGGCTGGTTTAATTGTTAAGATGGGTTAAATGTAGAAAAAAAATCGAATTAATATCGATTAAATGCATTTATTTTCGATTAAATGCAAAATTTTAACAATTTCGGTAGTGTTTTCGATATGATTCATGTGGCTGCCATTAACGCTGAAAAACTCAGTTTTCGTTTGTTCCGCTATTTTTTTACAGTCGTCGATTGGTAAAATAGGGTCGTGCACACCGCAAATCATATATTTTGGTTTGCTGAAAGATTTTAACACCATAGTCCGGTCTTTACGGTCTTTCATCCCCGCAATCGCTGCTGTGATTCCTTCAAGTGGAAAGGTAAGCGCTTCTGCTTTTAATGCTGAAATTTCCTTTTCAAATTTAATTCTAGAGGCTTCGTTGAAAAGATTGGTGATCGCCATACCTACAAAGGCGTCTTTAGCTTTAGGTACCAATGCTAAGGCACGTTCCCTATTTTCAATACGCGCCTGCGAATCTGCAGCAGGGGTAGAATTCAGCAAAATCAACTTTTTAATTTGCCCAGGGTACTTTTCTGCCATAGCCATGGCCACATAACCACCCATAGAATGCCCTATAATGGTAGCTTCAGCAATCCCGAGCTGCGCCAAAAGTGCCGAAGTAATTTCGGCAAACAGCTCCATACCGTGCACTTTGCTAATGGACGGGGTTTTACCATGCCCCGGAAAATCGAATGTGATTACCCGATGCGTTTTTGTGATTTCTGGGAGGAGGCCGTCCCACATGGTGCTGCTTTCAAGAAAGCCATGTAGTAACATTAGCACGGGGCCATTACCTTGGCTGTTATAATATATAGGTGTATGGTGGTAGGAGAATATCATTTTTATATCTTCGGGGAAATTTAAATGCCAAAATTAATCAACGACCTTCACCCACACTTAATTTTTCTAAATTTAAATGAACTTTAACAAGCAGACGTATCTCACAGCCTTTGCGCTTTTTTCCATGTTCTTTGGCGCCGGAAACTTGATTCTCCCTCCATTTCTTGGTTATAATGCGGGTACCGACTGGTTTTGGGTGCTTATTGGTTTTGCTGCTTCGGCCGTAGTCGTACCCATTCTGGCAATTTATGGCTACGCGCGGCTCCAAGGTTCGATGCTCGATTTTGCTAAAAAGATATCGCCAGCTATTGCGTTGGTATATTGTATCATCGTTTACGCAATTTCGGTGGCATTACCGGCACCAAGAACGGCATCTGTTACTTATGAAATGGCAATACAGCCATATTTTGAGATGAGTTCGCTAGCCTTAAGCAGTATTTATTTTGTATTTGTGCTTGTGTTTGCTCTAAACCGAACTCATATTATTACCCTTATCGGAAAGTTCCTAACACCACTAATCATCCTACTATTGGTGAGTATCATCGGGATCGGACTCTTTGCTGAAACGGAACCGTTGCGAACTTCTATATTTGACAATGGTCTCTCGGCCGGAATGTTGGAAGGATACCAAACTTTTGACGCTATTGGCGGAGTGGTGGTTGGTGGCGTAATTGTGATTTCATTGGCGCTACAGGGAAAGTTCAACTATGGGGAAAAAAGGAAAATGATTGCCAAATCAGGCCTGCTAGCAGGTATAGGATTGTTTGTGATGTATGGTGGGTTAATTGCCTTGGGAGCATTTTTTAGCGGAACGATTTCCGTAGAAAACAGAACCGAATTACTCACTTTTTTAAGTACCGAAACCTTAGGGAGTATCGGCACCGCATTTCTCGCAATTCTGGTTGCCCTAGCGTGCTTTACTACTGCTGTTGGAATCATTACGGGTACCGCAGATTTTGTAAAAGGACTTTGTAAAAATTCTAGAAACGCTTATGTTGTAACAGCCATCTTGGGTTGTGTGCTAGGTGTGGCTATTGGCCAATTTGATGTTCATTATATTATAGATATCGCATTGCCTGCCCTCATGTTTATTTATCCTATCACGATTGTGCTTATCCTGTTAAATATAGTACCCGAACGGTATGCATCAGCTGTCGTGTTTCGCAGTGTAGCCTTGGTAACATTTCTGTTTAGCATTCCAGATTTTCTCACATTTTTTATGGCAGAAGGAGCCTTAGACGGGCTCAAAGATTCTATTCCATTGTCGCAATACAGTATGGGTTGGGTAGTCCCCGCGGGAATTGCTTTCGTCTTGGCCAATGTATTTTCGAATTTCAATAAAAAGAAAGAAGGGTCTTCTTCGAGCTAAGAGCACTTTTACCTTTTTTTTACAGTAAGAGCGTGTTGTAGTAGTTTGAAATCTTCAACAAGTCTTCCTCGTCGTTCCATTTAAGCTTGTAATTTTCTACGTAGTTTTTTATTGCTTCTTTTTGCTTGCCGAATAGCTTGTAAAAGTCTTTTTTCCGTCTAGGAATTTCAACAATAGTGGCATCCAGCTTTAAATAATACATATCCTTGTGTCTCTGAAAAGAATCGGGTGTTCCCGTTACGAAACTGCTCTCTGCTTTCTTAGCTTTTCTAAAGGAAACGGTTTCTTTTTTCAATAGAGTACAGCTACGATTGTCGTCGTCTGATACGATTACAAAGTAACCAATTCCGTTCTCATGTTGATATGCCCTATATTTTTTATCCTTTAAAACGACATATAAAAAATCGGGTTCCTTTTTCAGAAAATAATAATCTACACCATCGTCTAAGGGAGACACCTCGATTTTGTCGGTATAGGCATTGTAACGGGCCAAGGCAGTTTCCAGGTATTCGAAATTAGGAGTGTAAAACTTGCCTAAAGGAAGGTTGTTGGCTGCGCCAGTATTGTTGTCGATATAAGGAGTGCCTTCAATATCATCGTAGGAGAGTTCGCTCTTGGAAGCTTTCTGCATTGCCGATATTGAAAATCGGTTGGTGTCGAAAACATCAATATTTGATCCCGTGACCGCAGATCCAGAACTTTGTGTGGGGAGCTGCGCCATACACATATAGCATGCTAAAAAATAACAACTAACTAAGAAAATGTGATTCATGGGAGATATTTCAGGCTTACTACTATAGTTTTCTGCTCGTTTAAAAGTACTAAAATTTTTACCGTTTAGTACATACGCTAAGAAGGTTATGGATAAATAATAGTGGTCGCTTCGGAAAGTGGGGCTACATTGAAATTGTGGTAAAATAATCGGTTTTCTCTGTAAAAAGATAGTCGATTAGCTTGTTCCTTGTTTAAGCTGGATAATTAACTTTTTTGATGCGGGTGTACCCTGCAGCTCCAACTCTTCAATCATTCTTTTTTTGGTGCTTTCTGTAAATTGCTCAGCTACTTCTTTTTCTTGGGTAAAATCGAAACCAACAGAGGCAAATAATTTGTCTGACCATTCGTTCCTAATGCAGTCTAAAACCAAATGTACTCGGTTTGTACTTCCTGTGTTGGTTACACTGTGCGGAAGGTTTACGTTGGTATACCAAGCTTCTCCAGGGCGCATGGTAAGCGGTATGCCATTCAATGTAAAACGAACCTGATCGTTCGTTATAATAGGAATATGTACCCGAAACAGACCGTCTTCATATCCGCAATTATAATCTACGTGTTCGTTAATGACTCTTCCAGAAGGAAGGTTCATTAGCCGAATCGCATCTTTTTCACATAAAAATGAATCGATCACTTCCTTGAAATAAGGACATTTTTCAAGTGCGGTTGTATTCTTGAATTTTTCACTACTATTCGGAAATGCCGCCGGTAGATCTAATCTTCCGTCAATAGAACGTAATGGCAAAATATAATCATCGCCATTGTAATTGGCGGGGACGTAATTCTTTAAAAAATTGAAAGTGCTACATTTTTTCAGGTCGTTCTCCAATAACGTTGGATCGAATTGAAACGGAAGTAAAAAATGGGCATTTTCTGGCGCGTAATACTTCATGAATTAGCTATTCATTATCGCTTCAATTTCTTCGGCTTCAATTGGGATGTTCCGCATTAAATTAAAAGGTTCACCATTTTCTTGAATTACAACATCATCTTCAAGTCGAATTCCAAATCCTTCGTCTGGAATATAAATTCCAGGTTCAACTGTAAACACTTGGTTGGCTTCCATGGGTTCCCATAAAATTCCGTAGTCATGGGTGTCTAACCCAATGTGGTGGGACGTACCGTGCATAAAGTACTTTTTGTATGCTGGCCAATCTGGATCTTCATTTTTCACATCGGCCTTGTCTAGGAGGCCGAGACCCAATAACTCAGACGTCATTAATTTACCCACTTCTACGTGGTATTCTTTCCAAAGGGTGCCGGGCACCAATAATTTAGTCGCATCATTTTTTACGCGGTTTACGGCATCATAAACTTCGCGTTGTCTCTTTGTAAAACGTCCGTTCACGGGAATGGTGCGCGACATGTCACTGCTGTAATTGGCGTATTCTGCGCCCACGTCCATTAAAATAAGGTCGCCATCGTTACATTGTTGGTTGTTCTCTATATAGTGAAGCACGTTGGCGTTGTTTCCACTTGCTATAATGGGTGTGTATGCGAATCCGCGGCTACGGTTTCTCAAAAATTCGTGCATATATTCGGCTTCAATCTCGAACTCCCATACGCCAGGTTTTACAAAATCGAGCACTCGTTTAAACCCTTTTTCTGTAATGTAACACGCCTGTTGCATCAAATCGATTTCAATAGAATGCTTCACAGATCTCAGGCGTTGCAAAATAGGATTACTCTTGGCCCAGCTATGCGCTGGAAATTTCGCCTTGGTTGTTTTGATAAAACGGGCTTCGCGGGTTTCCGTTTCTATATTGGCACGGTAATGTTCGTTGGTGTTGAAATAAATCGTGTCTGCCTGTGTCATAATTTCATAAAACACCTTATCAAACTCTTTTAGCCAGTACACCGTTTTGATACCGCTTGTTTCCAATGCTTTTTCTTTGGTTAATTTTTCACCTTCCCAAACCGCAATATGTTCGTTGGTTTCCTTTAGAAACAGAATTTCTCGGTGTTTTGGGTCTGGTGCATCGGGAAACAACACCAAAATACTTTCTTCTTGGTCTACGCCGCTTAAATATAAAATATCTCGCGCTTGTTGAAACGGCATGGTGCTGTCTGCGCTTATCGGGTAGATATCGTTGCTGTTAAAAACCGCCAAACTAGACGGCTTCATTTGCGCCATAAAGTTTTTACGGTTTCTAATATATAGGTCTGAAGATATTGGGTGGTATTTCATGTTGTTACGTTTTTTTCAAAAGTAACAGAATTTTAATCAAATTTCGAGTCGAGCCCTTGCAAATTAACATGTAATCTGCTTTTAAAAACGTACAGATACGCGTAGTAAAACCAAACCGTATATTTAATATGTACCTTGCCATTTTAAAAGTAAAACATGGCATTTAGCACCACAGATATTATAGGTTTTTTAATCATGTACCAATGCCTATTCTTTGTTGTTGTTCTATGGACGAACCGAAAAACAAAACCATTTTTCATCAAGATGCTTTTGTCTATATGCGCTTGTATTGCTATACACTTTGGGTATTTGATTCTTGGTGAACGTTTATTTTCTAGCGGAAATTGGTTAGGACCTTTTTTCGGGTTGCTCTACGGGCCGCTCTATTTTCATTTAGCAAAAAGCTTGATATATCGAAACGAAAAGCCGCAGCAAATGATATGGCATTATATTCCCGCAATTTTGACATTGGGTGTTGTGGTTTTTCTTCGGAATAAACTATGGAGTTATTTAGACATTGTTTCACTAGTTATCACAGCACATCTTGCATTTTACTTGTTTGCAATTTTAGTTCTGATTTTTAGATTTCGGTCAAAACTTAAAACAACCTTGGCTAACTATATCGAAATCGATTTAAAATGGCTCGAAATAGCAATATATGTTCAACTTGCAGCCATATTCACTGCGCTACTAGAAGGATTTCTTCCAGTGACCAATAATGGTGATTTCTTAGTTTTTTTGGTGTATGCGCTCGTACTGGTTCTTGTAAATTGCCTTTACTATTTTGGTCTGAAACATGTCGGACTTTTTAAAGGACTGCAAGCAACTGATCTGGAAGGAAATGCTTCAGAATTTACCTTAGATGCAGCACAATACAACGAACAAAAAGATATTTTGGCAGCGTATATTGAAACAGAAAAACCATATTTAGAATTCGATGTTTCATTGGGTCAAATGACACTTCATACGGAAATAAGTTCAAGAAACTTATCGTATATCATCAACAAAGCCTACGGTTGCAATTTTTACGAATTTATCAACAACAGGCGCTTGGAAGTTGCAAAACAGTTGCTGAGCACCACCGATAAACAAGTGAAAGAAATAATGTATGAAAGCGGATTTTCAAACAAAACAACCTTCAACACGTTTTTCAAAAAACAAACAGGAAAAACACCTTCACAGTTCAGAAACTCTTTTAAATAGTTGGTGCCGCTACGCGCAACCGAACGCTCCTTTACACTTCAGATCGCATATTTGCTAAAAACAATATGGCAACTACATTTCGTTTGTTGGGCAAACCTCTCTTAACTGGACTTGCTGCAAGTATCTTGTTAGTGCTAATAATGGTGTTTGTAACTATCAATTTTCAAGTTATCTTGCCACTAGGGGTGCTGCTTTTTTATCTTTCGGGCCGTATTAATAAATCGGTGCCGCTTTCAATAGTTATGAAGCTCTTGCTTATCATGTGGAGCTTTATAGTGCTTTTTGCCCTTTTTGTGCTTACTGAAATTCCTGCGCTTTTTTACATCCCACTGTTTTGTTTGCTATCGTGTTGGCTGGCCATTTGGGCTCCAAAACTGAAGTTGCGTTCGGGTATTTTGCTAACCTTTTTTGCTGTAATGGTAGTCTTTTTTATGCTTTATGTGATTCCTATAAGTTTGAAAGACAGTCTTTCCGAAGCGCTTTATAAACCTATGCCTGTCGCTGAGCTTACAGATCTGAATAACAGTATAATTTCTACGGGCGATTTCAAAGGAAAAACGGTGGTGTTAGACTTTTTCGGGACATGGTGCAAGCCTTGTATCCAAGAGTTAAAAGAATTAAACCATGTGCAGCAGTACTTTAAGGACGACCCATCGGTTGCATTTTTTGTTATTAATGCAGATTTGGGAGGTGATACACCCGAAAAATTTGAACGCTTCATAGCTGCCCAGTCCTATAGGTTTTCGTACTTATACGATCATGAGAGTAGCTTTTTTAAACAGCTACAATTAAACACTTCTGGGTTGCCTTATTTACTGGTAGTCGATAAAAATGGGATGCTTCGCTGGCAACATGTTGGTTTTAATAGTGCTGAAACTAATTTTGCTGAAAATTTGATAACTACCATTCGCCAAATTCAAGATGAAGAGTGAAATTTGAATTGCATTTTTTGGGTTGTCCATAAGGTTCAAATGTGGTATTTTGTACCTTTCTAAAAATTCCAACCATGAAAAAATTTCTATTCGCCGCTTGTACGTTGCTTTTTGTCTCATCTGCAATTGCCCAGCAACCTGCTACATCGGCTTCAGATGTATCAAATGCATTACAACAGAAAGAACAACTCACACAAAATTCACTGGTTAAAAACCTTCCTTTTAAAAATGTTGGGCCAACTATTATGAGCGGCCGGGTGGTAGATTTGGCAGTAAATCCGGATAATCCCACCGAGTTTTACGTTGGCTATGCCAGTGGCGGTGTTTGGCATACCATAAACAACGGAACCACCTTTACACCAGTTCTGGACAGTAGCCCAACGCAAAATGTTGGAAGCCTTGCAGTAGATTGGAAGAACAACACGATTTGGGTAGGTACAGGAGAAGTTAATTCTTCACGGTCCAGCTATGCGGGAATCGGACTCTTAAAATCTTCCGATAACGGAAAATCATGGCAGAATATGGGGCTTAAAGACAGTCACCATATCTCAAAAATCATTATCAACCCCAACAATACAGATGAGGTAGTGGTGTCTTCCGTAGGGCATTTGTACTCAACCAATAACGATCGCGGTGTTTATAAAACAACCGATGGCGGCGCTACTTGGCAACGAACACTTTTTGTAAACGATCAAAGCGGTATCATCGAAATGGACGCAGACCCGAATAATTTCAACTTGATGTATGCTTCTTCATGGGACAAAGACCGAAAGGCTTGGAATTTCCGCGGAAGCGGAACAGGAAGCGGTATCTACAAAAGTACCGATGGTGGAAGTACCTGGACTAAAGTTTCTGGTCCGAATAGCGGTTTCCCAACGGGCGATGGCGTAGGTAGAATTGGTCTGGCAGTGTACGATGCCAATACGGTATATGCCATACACGATAACCAAGCACGACGAGCTGATGAAGGTGGGAAGAAGGAAGGCGACGACTTGTCTAAAGAACAGTTTAAAACGATGACGTCTTCGCAATTTTTGGCGCTAGACGACAAGAAATTGAATGCCTATTTACGAAACAACGGTTTCCAAGAAAAGTACAGGGCTGATAATGTAAAAAATATGGTGCGCGGCGGAACTGTAAAACCGGTAGACCTTGCCAAATACCTAGAAGATGCCAACAGTATGTTGTTTGACACGCCTGTAATTGGGGCAGAAGTGTATAAAAGTACCGATGGTGGAAAATCTTGGAAAAAGACCCACGAAGATTTCTTAGATGGAATCTATTACAGTTACGGGTATTACTTCGGAAAAATTCACGTTGACCCGAGCAATAGAGATGGAATTTACATTTATGGAGTACCCATTTTAAAATCGAAAGACGGCGGAAAAACCTTTACATCTATTTCGGCACCAAATGTACATGCAGATCACCATGCCCTTTGGATCAACCCTAAAATGCCAGGTCATTTAATAAACGGAAATGACGGCGGGGTAAACATTAGTTATGATGATGGTGAAAACTGGATAAAGAACAACCAACCAGCAGTAGGGCAATTCTACGCCATTAATGTTGACAATGAAGAACCGTACAATGTGTATGGAGGGTTACAGGACAATGGTGTTTGGGTTGGTCCGCACGACAGTGAAGAAAATCCGGGTTGGATGCAAAACGGGAAATATCCGTATGAATTTATCATGGGCGGCGACGGAATGCAAATTCAAATCGACAACCGCGATAGTGATATTGTATATACCGGGTTTCAATTCGGGAACTATTTCCGCTTAAACCGAAAAACGAATGAGAACACTTACATACAGCCCAAGCATGAACTAGGTGAGAATCCGTACCGATTTAATTGGCAAACACCCATTTTATTGAGCAGCCACAATCAGGATATTCTATATCTGGGAGGCAATAAGCTAATGCGCTCTATGAATCAGGGTAACGATTGGTCTGCCATTTCAGACGACTTAACTACGGGAGGGAAGAAAGGAAATGTAGCCTACGGAACCTTAACCGCCATTGCAGAGAGCCCTTTCCAATTCGGATTGCTCTACGCAGGAAGTGACGATGGGCTCGTACATGTTTCTAAAAATGGAGGTGCCAATTGGCAGAATATCTCAGCCTCATTTCCAAAAGATCTTTGGGTGAGCCGTGTGGTGGCTTCAGAACACAAAAAGGAGCGTGTGTACGTAACCCTGAATGGCTATCGATGGGACGATTTCAAACCGTACGTATATATGAGTGATAATTATGGTGCTACATGGAAAAACATCGCCAGTAATTTACCGCTGTCTCCTGTAAATGTAATTCGGGAAGATCCAGAAAATGAAGACGTATTGTATTTGGGAGCCGATAATGGCGCGTATGTGTCCTTTGATCGTGGCGATTCCTGGCAACCGTTTTCTAACGGACTCCCAAATGTGGCTGTTCATGACCTTGTACTTCAAAAGCGTGAAAAAGATTTGGTGGTAGGTACACATGGGCGTTCTATCTATATTGCCGATATCTCATTGCTTCAACTTTTAAATTCAGAGAATAGTAATGCATTCGTTATGGCGAAACCTACACCTATAAGAGCGTCTAGGCGTTGGGGAAGTAGTGGTTTTAATGCTTTTGGAGACTTTTTAAATCAACCCACAGTTCCGTTACAAGTCTATGCTCCGGCTAGCGGTACTGCGGAAATTTCCGTAGCCACAGAAGGTGGAGTAGTGGTCAATTCTTGGAAAGAAGAAGTGATGAAGGGGGTAAATGTGATTGATTATAACGTAAATCTTTCAGAAAAAGGAACCAAGACCATGAAGAAAAATGACGTGAGCCTACGTGAAGCTGAAGATGGAAACACCTATCTGCCCAAAGGAATGTATGAAATTAGCGTATCGATGAATGGAAAGTCTACAAAGGAGATTTTAGAAGTGAAATAATGCAAGAATGGTTTGTTTGGAAAAAGATGTCGGTTTATAATGAATCATTTATGTTTAATAGAGTTATTTAAAAATTAAACAAAATTTAACGTAAGAATCATTCTATTTAGTAATAAAACGGCGCTCAATGTTTGCCGAAACGCCTTCTGTGCTGTATTTTTGTAACTCAAAATTTTGAAAACACAACCATAATGGGAATCATATCCTCTTCCATCGCCCGTAAAGTTGCCATGGCACTATCGGGCTTGTTCTTAGTTTTCTTTTTAGGACAACATTTTACCATTAACCTAACCTCGGTAATCGATCCTGATACCTTTAACGAATGGTCCCATTTTATGGGAACCAATATCTTGGTTCAGGCAGTATTACAACCAATTTTGATATTTGGGGTAATATTCCATTTTATCATGGGTTTTATTCTAGAAATTCGAAACCGAAATGCACGCGCCGTCAAGTACAATTCGTTTAAGGGAAACACAAACTCGACTTGGGCTTCTCGTAACATGATTATTTCTGGATTGGTGATTTTAGCCTTTTTAGGATTACATTTTTACGATTTCTGGGCGCCTGAGATGAATATCAAGTATTTTAAAGGTGACATGAGCGGTTTATTAGACCCAGACAACGTTAATAGTGGGTTCCGTTACTACGAAGAATTGGTGCACAAGTTTGAAAGCCCAATCCGTGTTGGGATTTATTGTTTGTCTTTTATCTTGTTGGCAGTTCACTTGTGGCACGGATTTGCGTCGTCTTTCCAAAGTGTAGGCTTCAACAACAAGTATTCAAAAGCACTTACGAAGTTTGCAAAAGTGTATGCAATTGTGATTCCACTCGGTTTCATCTTTATCGCCTTATACCTTCATTTAAATCAACTTCCACATTAAAACCATTTCTGCTATGTCAATATTAGATGCTAAAATACCTGAAGGACCCTTAGCCGAAAAGTGGACCAATCATAAAAACTCAATTAATCTAGTTAATCCGGCCAACAAACGAAACATCGATGTGATCGTTATTGGTACAGGGCTGGCTGGGGGGAGCGCTGCTGCTACCTTGGCAGAATTGGGTTATAACGTAAAAACATTTTGTTACCAAGATTCGCCAAGACGCGCGCATTCAATCGCGGCACAAGGTGGAATAAACGCAGCAAAAAATTATCAAGGTGATGGCGACAGCAATTACCGTTTGTTTTACGATACTGTAAAAGGAGGCGATTACCGCTCTCGGGAAGCGAATGTTTATCGTCTGGCTGAAGTTTCAGCAAATATCATCGACCAATGTGTTGCACAGGGAGTGCCATTTGCCCGTGAATACGGAGGCTTGCTTGACAACCGTTCGTTTGGAGGTGTGTTGGTATCTCGAACTTTTTATGCGAAAGGACAAACCGGGCAACAATTATTGTTGGGAGCTTATTCGGCCATGAACCGCCAAATAAACCGTGGTAAGATTAAAGCATACAATCGCCATGAGATGTTAGACATCGTTAAGGTAGATGGCAAGGCAAGAGGAATTATTGCCAGAAATTTGGTGACTGGAGAAATAGAAAGACACAGTGCTCATGCCGTTGTCTTAGCTTCCGGAGGCTACGGAAATGTATTCTTCCTTTCTACCAATGCCATGGGAAGTAACGTTACAGCTGCTTGGAAAGCACACCGTAGAGGCGCATTTTTTGCAAATCCGTGTTATACACAAATCCACCCAACCTGTATTCCAGTTTCAGGAGAACACCAATCTAAATTAACGTTGATGTCTGAAAGTCTTCGAAATGACGGACGTATCTGGGTTCCGAAGAAAAAAGAAGATGCAGAGGCCATTAGAGCCGGGAAATTGAAACCTACAGATTTAAAAGAAGAAGATAGAGACTATTACCTAGAGCGCAGATATCCAGCCTTTGGTAATTTAGTGCCTCGAGACGTGGCTTCAAGAGCTGCAAAAGAGCGTTGCGACGCCGGATTTGGAGTGAATAAAACAGGGGAAGCAGTTTACCTTGATTTTAAAAGTGCCATTCAGCGCTACGGAAAGGAAGAAGCCTTAATTCAGGGGAATAAAAACCCAACTGACGCTGAGGTATATGAATTAGGAGCAAAAGTAGTTGAGAACAAGTACGGGAACTTATTTCAGATGTACGAGAAAATCGTAGACCAGAATCCGTATAAAACTCCGATGATGATTTATCCTGCCGTGCATTATACCATGGGAGGTATTTGGGTAGATTACAACTTAATGACCACCGTTGAAGGTCTATATGCCACGGGAGAAGCTAATTTTAGCGACCATGGCGCCAATAGGTTAGGAGCCAGCGCATTGATGCAAGGTTTGGCAGACGGATATTTCGTATTGCCGTATACCATTGGTGATTATCTTTCAAAAGACATTCGAACGGGGCCAATACCTACAGACACGAAAGAATTTGAAGCGGTTGAAAAAGACGTTAGAGACCGTATCCATAAATTGATGAGCGGTTCTGGAAAGCACTCGGTAGACTATTTCCACAAGAAACTCGGAAAGATTATGTGGAACAAATGTGGAATGTCACGTAATGCAAAAGATTTACAAGAGGCAATCACCGAGATTGCTGAATTGCGCAAAGAATTTTGGGCCGATGTGAAAATTCCAGGAACGGCAGATGGGCTTAACCAAGAACTCGAAAAGGCCGGACGTGTGGCCGATTTCCTAGAATTGGGAGAGTTATTTGCCAAGGATGCATTGCACAGAAATGAATCGGCTGGAGGGCACTACCGCGAAGAAAGTGTAGAAGAGAGTGGTGAGCAAAAGGGAGAAGCCTTACGCGATGATGAGAACTTTAAATATGTAGCTGCCTGGGAGTACAAAGGAGAACCGAAAGATGCGGTGTTGCATAAAGAAGAGTTGATTTTTGAAAATATTGAGCTTAAGACGCGTTCTTATAAGTGATATGGAAAAAGTTTTTATAGCTTACTTTGATTTACTTGGATTTAAGCAATTTCTTTTAAACAATACAGAATATGTTCTTTCTTATCGCTCGGGTCATATTCTTAGGGACATCGAAAATGCATTAAGTCAAGGTGCAATGAAACCTAGAAGACCAGGGGAAGTTATTGCGGATAGAAAGGATAATAATATAAATTGTTTAAATGTTTCGGACACGGTTATTTTCTATACTAAAGATAGCTCTAAAGAAAGTTTTGAAGAGTTTATGAAGGTTATTTTTCGATTTAATTGGACAATGAATTTTCATAATTTTCCAGTAAGGGGGTATGCGACTTATGATAATTTTGAGCTTATCCATGGTCAAGACTTGAATGACAATAATGCATATTATAGTGTTAATCTGATGTATGGTAAAGGTTTGTATAAATCACATGATAAAACAGATCTTCAAGACTGGGCGGGATGTGCTATTGACAGTTCGATTGAATCAAAAGTTGAAAATGAATTCGGAGGTGATAAATCTGTTATTTGGAAATATGCGAAAAAATATGACGTACCATATAAAAATCACACAATTTTTCAATATGCTTTAAAGTTCTCTGAGACTGAGATTAGTGAGGAATTTTTTCAATCTAAAAAAGAAGGTTTAATAAGAGCTTTTAAAAATGATTATAAATCAATCACTGACGGAGTTCAAAGAAAACTTGATAATACATTGAGATTTTTAAAAACTCATATCGAGGCGAAATAATTATAAAACTATGAAGTTAACTTTAAAAATATGGCGCCAAGCCAACGCACAAGCAAAAGGACAAATGGTGACCTACCCAATTGATGGTGTAGAAGAGGATATGTCTTTCTTAGAAATGCTAGACGTGTTAAACGAAGACTTGATCAATAAAGGAGAAGAACCTGTAGTTTTCGATCATGACTGTAGAGAAGGTATCTGCGGAAGTTGTTCCTTGCAAATCAATGGTGAGCCCCACGGTCCCGATCGTTTGGTGACAACCTGCCAATTGCACATGCGTATGTTTAATGACGGTGATACCATAGTTATTGAACCATTTAGAGCAACTGCGTTTCCAGTGATTAAAGACTTAATGGTAGACCGAAGTTCATTTGATCGTATCCAACAGGCAGGTGGGTATATTTCAGTGAATACTTCAGGAAATACGATTGACGCCAATGCCATCCCTGTTGAAAAGGAAAATGCAGACGATGCGTTTTATGCGGCCACTTGTATTGGTTGTGGAGCCTGCGTAGCGGCCTGTAAAAATGCCAGCGCAATGCTGTTTACTTCAGCAAAGGTGAGCCAATATGCTTTGTTACCCCAAGGTGAAGTGGAAGCCGCAACCCGTGTGCTTAACATGGTAGAACAAATGGACAAGGAAGGCTTCGGAAATTGTACAAATACCGGAGCTTGTGAAGTAGAATGCCCGAAAGGGATTTCATTAGAGAATATAGCCCGAATGAATAGGGAATATTTGGCTGCTTCGCTAAAGGGATAACCATAAATAACAAGATTTTAAGAATCCCAGTCTTTTTTGAAGGCTGGGATTTCGTATTTTAATAACGTGATTGAATACGACAAACACGGAAATATTAAAGTGCCACGTTTCGAGGAGTCTGCCGGGTTTTATACCACGAAAAAGCGGTCGCGTATCATGGGGAAAATTCGCTCCAAAAATACCAAGCCAGAGCTGCTTTTCCGAAGAGCACTTTGGGCAAAAGGAGTTCGATATCGTGTAAACAACAAGAAATTACCTGGTACCCCAGATATTTCCATACAAAAATACAACTTGGCCATTTTTATTGATGGGGAATTTTGGCACGGATACAATTGGGATGTCACTAAGAAACGCTTAAAGACAAACCGCGAATTTTGGATTCCGAAGATTGAACGCAACATGCAGAAAGATGCGCAAGTAAATCAGCAGCTTACAGATTTGGGGTTTACTGTATTCCGTTTTTGGGAAGGCGAAATAAAAAAGAATTTGACCAAATGTGTAGACGATGTGGTAGGATATATTAACTCGTATCCTTTTTTTAAAGAATTTAAATAGCTTTAAGTGTTTTGTCAGCAACTACAGTACCCGCTAAATTCTTTGCAATGGTCTGTCTAAATTTGGTAACATCGTACGGTTTTACAATAATATCATTCATCCCGCAATCGAAAATACGATAGCGAATCTCATCTACTTCTACCGCAGTAAGCGCAATAATTGGAATGTGCTTATTGAATGTTCGAATCTCTTTTGTGGCGTCAATACCATTTTTTACAGGCATGTTGATATCCATTAAAATTAGTTCGTAATCGTTTTTTTGAACCATTTCAACAGCGACCTCGCCATTTTCAGCAATTTCGCAAATTACACCTTCCTTTTCTAGAATTTTCTTTGTGACTGTCTGGTTGATCCTGTTGTCTTCAACAATCAATATTTTTTTAGCATCTAAAAGATTGGTATCTATCATAGGGGCAATCTCCTGTTGCGAAGTTTGTTGCAATACGTCAAACAATAGATTAAAAGAAAAAGTACTGCCCTTGCCTGGTTCACTGACCACGCTAATCTCTGAATTGGACTGATCTAATAATTTTTTTACAATAGGAAGACCCAAGCCTGTACCTTGATAATTTTGTGTTGCAGTTTCAAATTGCGAAAATTCATTAAAAATGCTTTCTAGCTTGTTTTTGGCAATCCCTACACCCGTATCACGAACCACAAACTTAATTAAGGCGGTCTGTTCGCTAGCATTTACAATCTTTGCATCTACATAAATACTTCCATTTTCAGTGAATTTGCAGGCATTTCCTAGTAAATTCATCAGCACTTGCGATAAACGAACCGAACTTCCTTTTAACAATATTGGTATTTCTGGGTCTATAGAAACAATAATATCATTTTTATGTTGTAACCGCATGTACTCGAAAGATGAGACGATTGTATTTATAAGTTCCCTTAAATTGAAAGCACTTGCATCGTCGGTGTACGCCTGATTGTCAATTTTATTCATTTGAAGCACATCGTTGATGAGCGCTAAAAGGTAATCTGCCGAAAATTTTAAAGATTTTAAATCTTTTTCGTGCTTTTTTAATTCCTTGTTCTCCATTAAAATGGTGCTCAGGCCAATCACTCCATAAAGAGGCGTTCTTAATTCATGGCTCACGGTAGAAAAGAATTTGGCTTTTGCTTTGGCCAATTTGTCACTTTCCTGTTTGGCACGTAGGTATTCCTTGTTTTTTAGCTGTAACTCGCGTACAAGTCGTTTGCGCCGTCTGTAGGCATAAAATAAATACACCGTAAAGAAGAGTCCGAGGGCCGAAAAAATCCATAGAAATTTGTTGGTTCTGCTCTTGGTTTTCATAAGTTCGGCCTGCAATTCATTTTTTTGTTGGGCAGCTTCTACGGTTTTTTGGTATTCGGCAATTTGGAATTTAGAGGTAACATTATTTGCGGCAGCAGATTTTTCAATTTCGCGGTTGGCAATAAGGTATTCTTCGTATTTTTTACGAGCTTCAAAAGCTGCTACATATTCACCCTTGGCATAGAGCACGTCACTATAACCTAGATAGGCAACCTCAAGTTCAGAAGAGAGCGCCTCTTTTTCTCCAATTGCTATGGCTTTGGTATAAGCTTTTTCGGCTTTATCATATTCCTTCTTGTATGTATAAAATGTGCCAAACAAGTTCTCAATACCTGCTTCAAATAGTAGGCTGTTTACTTTTTTTCTGAATTGATCTGCCTTTATCAAATAAAAGAGCCCATCCTTGTATTTTTCTGCATCAAAAGCTGTAATTACCGTATTATAGTAGGCTTTAGCTAAACTTAAGGAATCGTTGATTTTTTTAAATTTTTCAATCGATTTTTTATGATATCGCATTGCCCGCTTATAGCCGTTCTCTTCATAAGAATACAGATTAGCCAAATCCATATAGGTAATCGCAATGGCGGTGTCATTTTTAGATTCCATCGCGTAGCGTTCCGATTTCACGAAATTTGTTTTCGCCATTTCCATGTTGTCTAGCGCCATGAAATCGTATCCTAAAAATCTATACCCTTTGTGTATGAGTGCTGGATCATCTATCTCGAAGGCCGTATTCAGGATTTGAACATTTACCTCCATCGACTTTTTATAATTACCCAAATTGTAGTAAGTTTCAGAAGAATCTACAAGTTGTTTAAATTTCAGGCGTGTAGCATCACTTGCACTATCCTGTTGGGCAAAAATGCCAAGTGCGCACAATTGCGAACATATCGCAAAGAAGAAAAGAAGTAGTTTCTTCATTAATTTAAGTAGGTTTGGGAGGCGCAAGATACTAATTTGCTGCCATATACTAAATTTTTCGTCCAGACTCTTCTGGATTAGACTGTTACAACGAATATTTATAGATTTTATGATAACGAGTAAATTACCAAATATTTCAAATTCAATTTTTAGCGTGATGAGCAAATTAGCTGCTGAAACAGACGCTATTAATCTATCACAAGGGTTCCCCAATTTTGAAAGTGACCCCATTCTTATAAACTTGGTTTCGCAAGCCATGAAAGAGGGGCATAACCAATATGCGCCTATGCCAGGCGATTTCGGGTTGCGGGAGCAAATTTCAAAAAAAATACATCGGCTCCATCAGCATGCTTATCAGCCAGAGACAGAAATTGTAATCACAGCCGGTGCGACCCAAGCTATTTTCACAGCGATTGCAGCCACCATACAAGTTGGAGATGAAGTGGTGATATTCACACCTGCATACGATTGCTATGCGCCTGCAGTGCAGCTGTTTGGAGGAAAAACGGTGCCAATTCAATTACAAGCGCCCACCTATCAACCAGATTGGGATCTCGTTCGCTCAAAAATAACTGACAAGACCAAAATGATTATTGTAAACAGTCCGCACAACCCAAGTGGTATGCTCTTTACGGAAGAAGATATGCTATCACTGCAATCGATTGTCGAAACAAACAATCTTTTGGTAATCAGTGATGAGGTGTACGAACACATCATTTTTGATGGAGAAATACACCAAAGTGCGGCACGATTTGAAGCATTGCGACAGCGTACTTTTATTACAGCCTCTTTTGGTAAAACCTTTCATAACACTGGATGGAAAATGGGCTATTGTGCGGCCCCTAAATTGTTGATGGAGGAGTTTAAAAAGATACACCAATATGTGGTATTTTGTGTAAACCATCCCATTCAAAAAGCATTGGCTACCTATCTTCAGGAGCCATCGCACTATCTTGATCTAGCAGGCTTTTATCAAAAAAAGAGGGATTTTTTTAACGGGCTGCTGAAAGATTCACGTTTCAAATTGATTCCTTCAAAAGGCACCTATTTTCAGTTGTTAGATTATTCAGAAATTACAGATGAAAATGACGTGTTATTTGCTAAGAGATTAACCAAAAATGAAGGTATTGCAACAATCCCAACTTCGGTATTTAACGCCAATAATGAAGACTTTAAACAACTTCGTGTCTGTTTTGCCAAAACTGATGAGACTTTAAAAAGCGCAGCAAAAATATTATGCAGTATCAAGTAAAATTATTTTAGAATAAACGAACTATCAATTTTAGCAATTATAAAATTAATACATCCAATAAGACTGCTCACTTCTAAGTGGTTTTATTGGTATCTTTAAGGGCAATTACAAATTGATAAAAATAGAAGTCCAATACTATAAAATTTAATATTATGAGTCATAAAGGAGAAGCTTGGGAAATAAATGATGGTGATGCAAGTAAGTGCCCGTACTTTGGAGGTATTCAAAATCAAACCGCCGGTGGCGGAACAACCAACCAGAAATGGTGGCCAAATAGATTAAACCTAAATGTGTTAAGGCAACATACTGAAAAATCGAACCCGATGGGTTCTAAATTCGATTACGCTAAGGAGTTTAAGAGTCTCGACTTAGAGGCCCTTAAAAAAGACCTTACACACCTCATGACAGATTCACAAGATTGGTGGCCAGCAGATTTTGGTCATTATGGAGGGTTATTTATCAGAATGGCTTGGCACAGTGCCGGAACCTACCGAGTAACCGACGGCCGTGGAGGCGGTAATACAGGGAACCAACGATTTGCTCCTTTAAATAGTTGGCCAGATAATGGGAACCTAGATAAAGCACGCTTGCTATTGTGGCCCATTAAAAAGAAATACGGTAAAAAAATCTCTTGGGCAGATTTAATGATTCTCGCAGGAAATGTAGCCATCGAATCGATGGGTGGAAAAACCTTCGGATTTGCGGGTGGTCGTGAAGATGTGTGGGAACCTGAACAAGATATTTACTGGGGTTCAGAATCTGAATGGATGGCAAATGAAGCCCGATACGAAGAAGGTCAGTTAGAAAAACCACTTGCCGCAGCTCATATGGGACTTATTTATGTAAACCCTGAAGGACCAAACGGAAAACCAGATCCGCTGGGGTCTGCTCATGACATTAGAGAAACTTTTGGGCGTATGGCAATGAATGATGAAGAAACCGTTGCGCTTGTAGCGGGTGGCCATACCTTCGGAAAAGCCCACGGAGCAGGAGACGCAGAAAAATATGTTGGCATAGAGCCAGAAGGTGCAGCCATAGAACATCAAAGCCAGGGTTGGATCAACACCATGGGTACTGGACGCGGTGACGATACCATAACAAGCGGACTTGAAGGTGCCTGGACCCCACACCCGAATAGATGGGACCATGATTACTTTGACGTGTTGTTAAACTATGAATGGGAACTAACTAAAAGCCCTGCGGGAGCCCACCAATGGAGACCAACCGATGCCTCTAACGCAAGAAAGGCGCCTATGGCACACGATGCATCAAAAACACAGGATTTGATGATGTCTACAGCAGATATCGCACTAAAGATGGATCCAATATATTTAGAGATTTCAAAGAAATTCCATAAAGACCATGCCGCATTTGAAGATGCCTTCGCTCGCGCTTGGTACAAATTAACCCATCGAGATATGGGGCCTACCTCACGTTATCTGGGGCCAGAAGTGCCGCAAGAAGAATTATTATGGCAAGACCCAATTCCTGAAGTAGATTATACCCTTATTAATGATGAGGATATTACTGCTCTTAAGAAAACCATTTTAGATGCTGGATTATCAGTATCGCAGTTGGTTGCTACGGCTTGGGCATCTGCATCGACCTACCGTAATTCTGACATGCGCGGTGGTGCTAACGGAGCACGAATTCGCTTAGCCCCACAGAAAGACTGGGAAGTGAATAAAAATGTGATGGATGTGGTAGCCGCATTGGAAAAAATTCAGAATAACTTCAACAATGCACAGTCGGGGGATAAAAAAGTATCCCTTGCAGATATTATAGTCTTGGCAGGTTGCGCAGGGGTAGAACAGGCCGCTAAAAATGCGGGACACACGATTTCGGTTCCTTTTACACCCGGCCGGGCAGATGCATCACAAGAACAGACTGATGTAGAATCGTTTGCACACTTAGAACCTGTGGCAGATGGTTTTAGAAATTACCTAAAACCAAACCAGAAAATTTCAGCAGAACAATTATTGGTAGACAAAGCAAACCTGCTTACCCTTACTGCTCCAGAAATGACCGTTTTGGTAGGGGGAATGCGCGTTTTAGATGCAAATTACGACGGCTCTAGCTACGGTGTATTCACTGATCGAAAAGGAGCACTCACAAACGATTTCTTCACAAATTTGCTTGAGCTTAGTACAACGTGGAAAGCAACGTCAGACGACGACCGCGTGTTTGCTGGGCGCGACAGAAGGACCGGGGAAATTGAATGGACAGGAACCAGAGCCGATTTGATTTTTGGTTCAAATTCAGAATTGAGAGCCATTGCAGAGGTATATGCCTGTGAAGATTCAAAAGAGAAGTTTGTGAACGATTTTGTAAGCGCTTGGAACAAAGTAATGAACTTAGACCGATTTGATTTGGCATAAGCGCATTGCGAATTGCCGTTAAAATCATGCAAAGCAACACTCATGGTGTTGCTTTGTTTTTTATATTTATCACAACTTAATACCTATGGAAATTTCAGTATTATTCGATGCCATTCGAAATGGAGATCAACCAACGGTTTCGCAATTGTTAAAGGAACATCATTCGTGGGTTTCTGAAAAGGATGCACGCGGAAGTACACCGCTTTTGTTGGCAACCTATTATGGTCATGAAGCCATTGCAAAAGAAATACTCAAACATCCGCAAAACATTAACGAACAAGACGCAAGTGGGAATACAGCCCTTATGGGGGTTTGCTTTAAAGGGTTTGATGCCATTGCGAAGTTATTGCTTGAACATGATGCCGATGTAAATATGACCAATTACAACGGTGCTACCGCACTTATCTTTGCAGCCACGTTTAATCACTTAGAAATAATAGAAATGTTGCTAGAGCATGGAGCCGATAAAAGTGTAAAAGATGACCGTGGCAATTCAGCTTTAGACCATGCCAAGATGCAGGGTGCTTCAAAAGTCATCGAAATTTTAGAATAAGCCTCGAGAACATGCCACAACCTGAAAATTTAAAAGTAACACTCATACAGACAGAACTTCATTGGGAAGACGCAGCTGCTAACCGAACTATGTTCGAAGAGAAAATTAAAAGCCTTACTGCTGAAACCGATCTGATTGTGCTTCCTGAAATGTTTACCACCGGCTTTACAATGAATGCTGCCGCACTCGCAGAGCCTAACGGGGTTGACACACTAAAATGGATGCAAAGGTTGTCTTTAGAAAAAGACTGTGCCATTACCGGAAGCGTCATTGTTGAAGAAAACGGAAATTACTATAACCGATTGTTGTTTGTTTCACCCGAAGGATTGCTAGGGGCATACGACAAAAAACATACGTTCACCTTGGCGGGCGAACACAAAACATACTCGGCGGGCGACAAACGCCTAATCGTAACATACAAAGGTTGGCGCATTTGCCCACTGGTTTGTTACGACCTACGTTTTCCGGTATGGGCTCGCAATACAGAAGACTATGATCTGCTATTGTACGTAGCCAATTGGCCCAAAAAACGTGTGGCAGCTTGGGACGCATTGCTAAAGGCGCGCGCCATCGAAAACATGAGTTATTGCGTGGGCATTAATAGAGTAGGCTTAGACGGAAATGACCATGAATATGTGGGGCATAGTGCTGCGTATGATGTGTTGGGAGCACAGATTTCTAGCAAAAAAGACCTTGAAAATGAATTTATTGAAACTGTGACGCTTTCAAAAGAACATATTGCTACCCATCGCAAACACCTACAATTTTTAAACGATAGGGACGGCTTTACTCTAAATTAAACGTCTCCCGTAAGTCCCAATTGCCATTTACCTCAAGCCTGGCCGGATAGTATTTAATTTCTTCAGGTTGTTCGTTGCGTAGATAATTTCCAGGATCCCATGTGCCATTTTGGTTGGTGTCAAAAATCACACGTATGTAGTACAACCCGGGGTCTATATACTGAAACCGAACGGGTATATTTTCATCGATAGAGACGCTTTGGATGACGTTGTATTTTTCATTCACCAATTGTACTATTAACGGAAACTGATCTGCATTCGTGAGGGTGAGGTTAATTTCACCATAGTCGTCTGCTGCCTTCGTACGTGCTTTTAGCCGAAGGGTGTCGTTGGTAGCTCCAAAAAAGTCGATAATGGCATCTGGCAATACCTGGATGTTGTATGATTGTTCAAATTTCTTTTCAAAAACGATGTTCGCCCTGTTGTATTTTTTATCTAGCGTAAAAGTGTGGGGCACTTCAACAGAGTCTTTGTCGATAATCTTGATTCTCTCTGCGGAAATCGCTTCTATGGGAGTGTTTGCCTGTAATTTAAAGGTGTCTTTAGGTGTGAGGGTAGATTGAGATGCGACCGTCACTTTTAACGAGTCTGCAAACAGGTTTTTTAGGCGTACCTCTACGGTATCTATGGTTGCTCTATTTGTGACTTTAAAAAGTAGTGAATCTGTTACTTCGCTATCAAAAGCCGGACGGAACCAATAATGTAAGGTGTCTCTTTCGAAATCGCGATATATATTGGCATTGTAATCTGCGGGTACTTCGGAAATGGGCGAAATTTCGAGACTGTCGCCATTACCGTCAAACCCGAACTGTATTTCATTTTTACTCACATGGGTAGGCCGTGCAATTTTATAGTCGGCAATTTCCTTGAACAGCTTCAAACTATATGTTGAATCTGTAGGCAATGAAACCGTATCGCGTACAAATCCGATTTTATCGTTTTTTGGTTGAAAAATATAATCGTTATTAGTTTCTTTCAGCGCAAGCAATAGATACTTCCCTTCTTTTAGATTCGTAAATTGGAAGGTGTTGCTACTATCTTGGGTTACGGTAATGTAGCTCGGTTTTTCTTTAAATACTATCGAGTCTGAAAAACGTTCGTTGTATTCGTAGAGCAAAACACTCACAGGGTTTTCGGCTTTGGGCAAAAGCGCATCGTTTATTTTTCCCGACAAGGTGAGACTGTCTATATAGCTTCCGGTAGAAAAAACATATTTGTAATACGGAAATTCATTACTCTCATTATTATCTACAATACTTTTTCCGAAGTTAAACGAATAGGTTGTATTCTCGCGTAGGGTATCCTGTATTTTAATACGTAATTGTTTGCTGGTTGTGAGCGGCGTGATAATGGGCTGGTACTCGAGCGGAGGAGAAACCACCAAGTTTTTTTGTATGTCGACCAATTTAATGTATTCGTCAAAAAAGATTCTAATTTCATTGCCTTCAAAGTTAGTGCTGAAATTCTCCGGGGTACTTTTCACAATGACTGGCGGTAACGAATCCCTTTTTCCGCCAGAAGGTCTTCCACGTTTTGCACAATCTACAAATGAAAGTGAAAACAGGCATAGAATGAGCAAACTCAAGGCTCTATGCTTGTATGTATATAAATATGCAGCGAATTGTTTCAAGGGAACAAAAATAACAAGTTTTTTGATGGGATATCTGCTTTTCCCGTTTTATAATGTAATCGCCATGGTGGCCAGACTAATTTGTGCTGCCCCATGTGCTAAAAGATGATTGCCACAAGTTTCTAAAGTGGCCCCGGTTGTAACAATGTCATCTACAATGAGAATGTGTTTGCCTTGTATGGAGTGGTTGCTCGCCACTTCAAAAACTTCGGTATCTGTAAAGCGTGTAAAGCGCTGTTTGAATACTTGCGATTTGGTTGCAGATTTTTTCAATAAGACGTTTTCAGCAAAAGGAATGTCGAGTGCTTTGGCAATTTCGGCACCAAAACCAGTCACCTGGTTATATCCCCGTTGTCGTCGTTTTTTTCGATGTATCGGCACTGGGATTACCAAATCAATTTCGTTATAAGCGGCTATTTCTGCTAATTCATCACCCAGCCATTTTCCGAAGAAAAAACTAATCTGTTCTTGTTTTCGATACTTTAAATCGTGTAATAATTGCTGCGTAATCCCTTTTTTGTGAAATTGTAGTAAGGCAGTAGCATGGCTCACAGGGATACGCCCGTTAAAAATAGCCTGCATTGCTGTGTCGTTGTTTCTATGGTGGCATTGTAGCGGGAGGTCGTGCCTACAGGCGCCACACAATACTTCTTCGCCCTTTAAAAGCTTGTTCTTGCAACCGTGGCAAAGTTTTGGAAACAAGATATTTAACATTTTTTAATTTTTTTTATCATTTCATAAACAAGATGGATGCCTTTGCTTAGTAATTTAGCCAGCTAAACCCAAAGTAAACTTAGATATGACTACCGAAAATAATAGTGCCAAGTTTAAAGTGCTGATAGGAGTGCTTTCTGTGCTTCTTATTTCATTGGCCGTATACACGGTAATACTCTACAACGATAGTAAAAGTACGGTATCCGACTTAGAGCAACAAAAGATTGAAATTGAAAATGAACTGGAAGAGCTTATTGCGAACTACGATGAGGTAATTCAGGACAACGAACTGAAAGATAACGAATTACTCGCTGCGCGGGAGCGTATTGAAATATTACTCGATTCTGTTAAAGATGCTGAAGCCAACGTAGGATTGATTCAACGTTATAAAGTAGAGATTGGTAGATTGAAAAACGAGCGTATTGCGTTGTTCCGAAAGGCCGACAGCTTGATTGCTGCCAACAATCGGCTTGTGGTTGAGCGGGACAGTACCAATACCGTTCTAAATGAAACCATTAAAGTAGTAGATTCTGTAAATATGGAAAATCAGGCCTTGTCTGAAACCGTTGCGAAAGGATCTACCGTGCGTGCTACCGACTTGCGCGGGGAAGCTGTAATTGTGCGAAATAGTGGTAAAGTTGTAGATACGAGACGCAGCAGCCGTGCCGATAAAATCAGAGCTTGTTTCCAACTGGCACCAAACGCAATTGCAGAAGCTGGAGACAGAACGTTCTATGTGCAAGTGCTGAACCCAAAAAACAATGTGTTGGGAGATAAAGCAATTCTCAATTTTGAAAATGGCGTGCTCAATTATAGCAAGTCTGTAAATGTGTTTTACGAAAACGAAGAATTAGATGTTTGTGCGATGATTGATGCCAAGGAAGATGACCTGATTGAAGGCCGTTACGTCATAAATGTATTTGATGGGGGTAACCAGATTGCAACCACCACGATGATTCTAAAATAGGCAAACAAACAAATATAATATAGCTAAAACCTGTGCGGAATTTCTGTGCAGGTTTTTCTTTGTTTAAAAACCACAAACTGTTAGGTACGCCCATACAAAATTTTCTATTTTTGCGCCATGGCAAACGATGATCAATTCAAAAAGGTAGTATCGCACGCAAAGGAGTACGGCTACATATTTGGTTCTAGCGAAATTTACGACGGCCTTAGTGCTGTTTACGACTACGCGCAGAACGGAGTAGAATTAAAAAAGAACATACGCGAGTATTGGTGGCGAAGTATGGTGTATATGCACCAAAATATCGTGGGTATAGACGCGGCTATCCTCATGCACCCAACCACTTGGAAAGCTTCAGGACACGTAGATGCTTTTAACGATCCGCTTATCGACAATAAAGATTCAAAAAAGCGGTATCGTGCCGATGTGTTGATTGAAGATTATGCTGAAAAATTAGAGCAAAAGGCCCAGAAGGAAATCGCAAAGGCGAAAAAGCGTTTTGGTGATGCTTTTGACGATGCACAGTTTGTAGCTACCCACCCAAGGGTAGTGCGGTACCGTGAGCAGCAAAAAGAAATTTTAGGCCGTATGGCACGTTCGTTAGAAGCCGAAGATTTAGCAGATGTAAAAGCCCTTATAGAAGAATTGGAAATCGCCGATCCAGACACAGGCTCTAGAAATTGGACCGACGTAAAGCAATTCAACCTCATGTTTGGAACCAAGTTGGGAGCCTCGGCAGAAAGTGCAACCGATTTGTACCTACGACCAGAAACGGCACAGGGGATTTTCGTGAATTTTCTGAATGTGCAGAAAACAGGACGTATGAAGATTCCTTTTGGAATTGCCCAAACAGGAAAAGCTTTCAGAAACGAAATCGTAGCCCGCCAATTTATCTTTAGGATGCGTGAATTCGAGCAAATGGAAATGCAATTTTTTGTACGTCCGGGTGACGAGATGAAGTGGTACAACTACTGGAAAGAAACTCGTTTGCAATGGCACCTTTCATTAGGAATGGGCCAAGAGAACTATCGTTTCCACGACCATGAGAAACTAGCCCACTACGCCAATGCAGCAGCAGATATCGAATTCAACTTTCCTTTCGGATTTAAAGAATTGGAAGGGATACATTCCCGTACCGATTTCGACTTAAAGGCACACGAAGAATTTAGCGGAAAAAAATTACAGTTTTTCGATCCTGAACTGAATAAAAATTACACCCCCTACGTGGTCGAAACTTCTATCGGACTAGACAGAATGTTTTTAGCAGTATTGAGTAATTCACTGCAAGATGAAACATTAGAAGACGGTAGCAGTAGAGTGGTGTTAAAGTTGCCATCTATCTTGGCGCCGGTAAAAGCAGCCATCTTACCGTTGATAAAACGCGACGGACTCCCAGAGATTGCTGAAGAAATCGTGGACTCCCTTAAATGGGAATATAACGTAGCGTATGATGAGAAGGATGCGGTAGGTAGAAGATACCGAAGACAAGACGCCGCAGGAACCCCTTTTTGTATTACGGTAGACCACCAAACCAAAGAAGACCAAACGGTAACGATTCGAGATCGCGACACCATGGACCAAGAACGCATTCCAATAGCTGAAATAGCAGCGCGGCTTAAAAAGAGCATTTCGTACGAAGCTTGGCTTCATAACATACCAAATTAGTAGACTAACCCGCTTATATTTAGCGGGTTTTTCTTTTCATAAGAACGGAAGTTTTCGTAATTTTAACGTCTTATTAAGAATTAACCTAAAAAAACTATTCTAATGAAAGTTAAATTAACATTACTCGCCATGATTATGGCGTTTGGTTTTTCTGTAAATGCACAGCAAGGACCAGATTTTGTAGGTGAAACGCCACCTAAAATGTATGTGCCGTCTTTAGAGTCGAGAACGAACTTGGTTCCTGCAGACATGAGCATACGCGAAGCACAAGATAAGCGTGCTACTTCGTACCCTTACATCATCGGGAAAGACCCACAAACTACAAATGATGTATACGCTAGCAACCCAAATCCGCTAGAAGGAAAAATTAATACACGTGCGTTATTGTTCGATTTTGAAGCAACTGCTTCGGGCTCGTCTCCATCAGATCCTGCTCTTGCAGTAGGACCTAATCACGTGATGACCGTATTTAATACAGGTTTTAGAATCTTTGACAAAACTGGAACGCCACTTACGGGCCAGTTAGGGCCTACGAACATCTTCTCAGGAGGTGGGTGTTGTGACCTTACTGTTTCGTATGACAACGATGCAGATCGTTGGGTATTATCATACCTTTTCTCATCTAACGGTAGCGTTCAGGTAGCTGTATCTGACGGACCAAACCCAGTAACTGCTGGATGGAACGTATATACTGTGCCAAACGTAAATGATTATAACAAACTCTCTGTGTGGAGAGATGGGTATTATCTAACAGGTAATAATGGTGGTAATGCATCGGCAAAAGCTTGGGTAGTTGAAAGAGCTGCGGCACTTGCTGGAGCTCCTACGGCAGGAATCCAAGCCTTTAGTTTCCCAGGTTGGATCAATCCAAACCCTGGTATTTCTTTCCACAGTGCGCAGGTGTTAAACGTTACTAACGACGATATGCCAACCTCTGGAGGTGCAACGGTTGTTTACTTAGGAGATGATTCGTACGGTGGAGTTGCTACTGACCACATCAGATATTGGATTGTAGAGCCTGATTTCGCAACACCAGCAAACTCGACTGTTTCTGCTGTTACTGAAATCCCATTGGCACCATTCATCTCAGTTTTTGATGGTGGATCGTTTTCTAACTTGTCACAGCCAGGTGGTGGAGCTTCAATCGATGCCATTCAAGCAACGATTATGAACCAAGCACAATTCAGACAATTTCCTACATACAACTCTGCGCTGTTAAACTTTACAGTCGATACTGATGCAGGTGGTGGAAAACTAGCGGGTATCCGTTGGGTAGAATTACGCCAAACAGGTGCAGGACAGCCTTGGACATTACACCAAGAGGGTACTTTTACATCTCCTGATGGAAAGCATGCTTGGATGGGTAGTTTAATGATGGACAATGCTGGAAATATTGGTATGGGATATTCTGCTATGGCAGGACCAACAACACCAAACCCAACCGACTTTAGAGTTGGTACCTATTATACAGGTAGATTTGCTGCAGACCCTCTTGGAACTATGAGTGTTGCTGAAACTTTAATCAAGAAGAGTACCAATAACATCCCTAACTTGCGTTACGGAGATTACTCAAAAATTGATATCGATCCTAATGACGACGCAACCTTCTGGTTTATTAACGAAATTGCCGTTGGAGGTAGAAAAGACCACGTAGGGGTATTTACTATTGCGCCAACACAAGCAAATGACGTAGGAGCGGTGACAATTACCGAGCCTAACGATGGTGCGCTTACAGCAACTGAAGAAGTTACAGTAACGGTATTTAACTTTGGTACAGACCCACAGTCTAACATTCCAATCAATCTTACCGTAGACGGTACAAGTATTGCAGACGAAACCATCGCTGGTCCGTTGGCAAGTACTGAAAGTATCGATTACACATTTACAGCAACTGTAGATATGTCTACACCAGGTACGTCATACGATATTGAAGTAACTACCAATCTCGCTGGAGATGCGGTAGCTGCAAACGATGGCGCTTCAAAAACGGTAATGAACACTACCTTAGGTGTAGAAGAGAACATTGTTACAGATTCAGATTTATTAATCGTAAACAAAGGAAACAATTTCTTCGATATCTCTTTGGCAACTCAAGAGGTGACCGAAAGATTAACACTTACAGTAACCAACGTTTTAGGACAAACGCTTTTAAGCTACGGTCTTGAGAACAACGGAAACGGTTATGAGTATGGTCTTGATATGTCTTACGCTGCTAGCGGTGTATACATTGTACGTATCGGGAACAGCACTAGTGGTGTTTCTAAAAAACTGATCGTTAAGTAATTTAACGTAACTACAGATTAAAAAAGGGCTGCCCAACGGGCAGCCCTTTTTATTTGGAGTAATTATATGGTTACTTCATTTCTTTAATTTCAGTCAGACTTACCGGATTCGCTTTCTGACAACGGTTTGCCATACGCAACGGATTGTATTTGTACCAGACCTTCATATCGTCTTTCATAAATCCTTCTTCAAGATTAATCGGGTCGAATAGTACTTCGGTGTCGTCTATTTGAGATTTAATTACATAAGGGCAATCATCTTCAGCAGTAGATGCTACAATGGTGCCCATGGTAAATCCGTTTTCCATCATTTGTTTTGCTTCCATAGTATTTTCATTCATTGCGGCGCCATTTGTTGTTTTGCTGCTCGTACAACAGGCAGTAAAGACAAATAAGATGCATACCGCTGCAAGGTTTAAAATTTTCATGAGTAAGTGTTTTTATAGTTTGTATCAGGTTAAAATACAAAAAAGGTGCCGCTATTGAAGTTTTTAACTTGAATATTTAAAAATAGGCCCGCAGTTGTAGACTTCCGGTATGTACGGTCTTAGCGTTTTCGCTACTTCTTCCGAAGTAAGAAAGGTTCGCATCTAGATATTGCGTAATCCTTTTTTGGAACAAAAGCGTCCATGTAAAATTAGTTCCCGGTTGTAATCCTTCTAACATCTGATACGCCACAGGAGAAAACGCACTGCCCTCAAAAGCATTATTAATATAGTTGAACTCACCATTAATCGATATTTTCTGGGCATCGGTATATGAAAAAGAAGTTCCAAGTTTTTGTTGGCGTAATTGCTCCATCTCACCCAAGATGTTTTTTTCATCCATAAACTGATAGAATACATCAAAACGGGTAGAACGGTTGAATAAGTACGAAAGTTTCGGATTTATTTCATAATTGTCTAATTCAAAATTTCGGCTCGGAAAGTTCTCAGAAGTACTTTCATTTCGGCCTACCGCTCCGCGTAGATTCAGCAGCCACGAATCCCAAAACTTATGGTTAAAGTTTAGCTGATGGTTCACCAATTGGTTTTCTTGTAGCCCAACTGCCAACAGGTTACTACCCGAAGTGGCCGTATACGTATAACTGGTGGTATATTTCTGCTTTCCGCGGTTAAAGAAGAGGGTGTTCCTAAAGTTGAGGTTGAGCCCCAACTGGTCTTCATCGCCATCTCTAAACGGATTGAGGTTAAATCCATCGTTATCGCGCCGCACTTTACGGTTGAGCACATAAGAAGTCTGATTGTAAAACTGTGACAAAATCGCTAAGAAACCTGTTTTATTGCTCCAATTGCTGGGGTCTAAGGTCACAATCTGACTAAATTTATTTTCGCGCACCTTTATAAACACACGGTTGGGCAGTAAAATACGCACGTAGTCTCCTTGGTCTTGAAATTGTGCAATTTCAAATTCGTCCAATTCTTGTATGCCGTTGTTGTTATAATCTATCCAGGTGTAAATTCCCTGCCCTGGCTCTACTTGGGTATAGGTAAATTCTTGCTGCGGAAGCACTCCGTTGTTTGCTTCCAAGACCGTATTGAAACGAATGCCATTTTTTAAGATATTTTGGTTGTAGAGAATGCGCGAGTTCAATGATTTCTCTGTTTCCAGCGAATCTGTGCTCCGGTTGAAAGGCGTCAGCTCCCGATAGTTGGCAAATATAGAGAGTTGGGTATTTGCCGTGTTCAACAACTTCGATTTTACAAAATAGGTGTTCGAGGTATTTACCTTTAATAATTTGTTGAAAAGCACACTGTCGGTCACACGGTGTCTGTATCCTGCTTCCACAAAAACCTTGGTGCTATCTCCCACCCCGGCAAAAACTTCAAATTCTGAAAAGCGTTGGCTCACGGGGCTCAGGCTATCATTATTCAATTCCCGTACCTGGTTGTCTTCGGCACCTACTTTACCACCAACCCAGCTGTTTTTTAATGAGTATACCGCTGTTTGGTGCAATCGGTTAAAATTGGAAGATAAACTGTCACTTTCACTGTTCAAAATACTAGCTGCGGTATAGGTCTGTAATTTATTGAACCGTAAATTTCCGTTCAAAACATTTCTTGTTCCCTTGAAATTTTCAGAAAAATCTAAATTCTGAAATGTATATTGAGCTGTACCCAATTCTGGGGAATTCAGTTCAAATCCGCCAATCAAATAACGTTGGTCGCCCATCGGATTCAACAAGTTCCAATCTCTGTTAAATTCGATGTTGTATAGCCTTTCTATGGTTCTGAAATCTTCGTTTATAAAATCGATAGCCCCAATCGCATCCACTTTTAAGGTATCTGCTGTAGTAAATAGATTTTGTCTTGCATCCAACCTTCCAGCAAATCCGTCGTTGTCTCCATCATCAAGGTTCGAAAACAGGTTTAGGTCATTTTGGCTTCCAGCTACTTCAAAATTTACCATTGTTCTTTCAGTGGGGCGGTAACTACCGTTAAGTCCGCCCACCTGAAGTTTCGTAGGCGCATTTAATTGAATAATGGGTTCGTAATTTCCTTGCGGAATGCCATCTACAGGAGGCACGTATTCAAAAATACGACTGATGGCACTTTGGGTACTGATTACATAATTTCCTTGGTTTTCAAGTACAAGTGAAAATCGAACACTAAAAAGTTGGTCTTCTGGATCGTTCGAAAACACAAAAATTTCATCTCCATTGGCGGCAATTTCTTTTTTGTACAATATTTTATTTTCTGAAAACGTATCTTCCACAGCCGAAGGTGCCACCATTTCGTCCATGTCATCACCGGCAGCCTGTAATATTGCTACTTGTTCTTCAGACAGGTTTTGCTGAAGGGGTTGATTTTTAGCGTCATTTTCAGAATACACATATACGCCGAGATCTAATTTTTCACTGGTATAATTTCCACCTCCATAGCCAATAAATCGCGTATAATTTCGGTCTGTAAATTGATACTCCACGGTAATTCGCATGTTTGCGGTTATAGGATAGGTAGGGTTAAACCGTATTTCGCCTGCGTTGTAATCGATGACGTAGTCGGCATTTTCACCACGCTCTAACAACAAACCATTTACGTACACCCGTTCACTTCCTGAAACGATCAGAATAAACAGCTCTCCGTTGGGTCCCACCAATTTATACGGCCCCTGGTTTCCTTCTTGTCCCGTAAACTGACTTCGCTGAAAAACACCGCGCACTAAGGCACCAGAGGCAAAGGCTGTTGTTTTAGCGCCACTTTCATGGTTTATCGTGCCTCCTAGGGCGATTCCCTGAACCTTTTTGGTAAAGCGTCCAAAATAACTGTTGTTGTTCTGTAGGTCTACATCGCCCGCCCGGATGTTCCAGGTGTCGCTATACAGTTCTATAAAAATTTGGTCAAATTCGTCCAAACTTTGTGAATAACCACCTTGCTGCGTCGGGATGTTGGCGTCTTGGATGGATGCCCGTATCGACACCTTGTCACTCAACTTTCCTGTGATCTGTAGGTCCAGTTCACTATTCACCACAGCATTTTGGTTATTTCCGATGGTCACGCCCCTAGAGATACTTCCCACGGTGTTCAAGCCGTCAAAAGGTTTAAACGTACGTGTGTCTGTACCCTGCTCTAAAGAATACAATCGGTCTATGCTCCCGGTATTTTCTATGATCAGTTTCGGGTCGAAGGTGAAATAATCACGGGTGAGAAACTGAGGGTACTTTAAATAATTTACGGTAATAGAATCTGTTGGGTCGAAATTTTCTAAAAGAAGAAGCGTCCCCGTTTTAAAATCGATTGTATACGAAGTGCTGTCTATTTTTTTTCCTGATGCATCCAGCAATTCAAACCTTCTAGGGTTAATGCTCACCGTATCTACCCGAATGGTGTCACGAACCGCCACTGTTTTGGTTCGGTAGTTTGTATTTGTCTCCTGCGCTACTCCAACGGTAACGGTGCAAAATAGCAAGAAGCACAACAATTTGTTCATAGGCCTACAAACGTAACGCTGAAAGTTAGAATTTGTTGATTCTTTTTTGAAAACCTTTCAGTAAAGTAGCCTTGTAAAAATACGATACTATTTAAATTAGCACTTTATCGGCGTGAAGCATCACTCCGTACTAATTTTGGCTACACTTCTTTTGACCGTGTAGTATTCAATTTCCGAAGAAAACAATACCTATGAAAATAATCTCATACAATGTAAATGGCATTCGGGCCGCCATGCGAAAAGGCTTTACCGAATGGCTGCAACAGGCAGACCCCGATGTAATCTGCATACAAGAAACCAAAGCCATGGTAGACCAAGTTGATGTAGCCGAAATTGAAGCGGCTGGCTACCCGTACCATTATTGGTTCAGCGCACAGAAAAAAGGCTATAGCGGTGTCGCAATTTTTTGCAAACAGGAACCAAATCATGTTGCATACGGAACAGGGATAGAATCGATGGATTTTGAAGGTCGGAATATTCGTGTAGATTATGATGAAGTATCTGTAATGAGTCTCTACCTGCCCAGCGGCACCAACATTGCGCGTTTGGAACATAAACTAGATTATATGGCGGCTTTTCAGGCCTATGTAGATGCTCTAAAGAAAGAAATTCCGAATCTTGTGATTTGTGGCGATTATAATATTTGTCACCAGGCAATCGATATCCATGATCCCGTGCGAAACAAAAATGTATCTGGATTCTTGCCGGTAGAGCGCGAGTGGATTGGCAACTTTATAGACAGCGGATTTATAGACAGTTTCCGCCATTTCAACAAAGAGCCGCATCATTATACCTGGTGGAGTTACCGTGCCAACGCCCGTGCTAATAATAAAGGTTGGCGTATCGATTACAATATGGTTGCACAGTCGTTACAAGAAAATCTAAGTCGCGCCGTTATATTACCCAACGCCCACCACAGCGATCATTGTCCGTTGTTGGTAGAGCTCGAATTCTGAAGTGTGCTTTCAGAAGAAATATCCTAAATAACACATACTTTATGAAAAACCTACTTATCCTATTTTCTTGTGCGCTCTTATTCGCAAGCTGTGTCTCATCGCAGGTTTATGAAGATTTAAAAGATCAAAATGAAACCCTCCGTGCCGAAAATGAAGCACTCATGGCACGCTTGGATGGTACAGAAACAAGTGCCGACAAATATACAGTCGCGAATCTACGTGACGAAGTTGCACAATTGAAGGCACAAAAAACACAATTAGAAATGGATTTGGCAGCTACGCAGGGTAATTTAGAGCGTCTCCAAAAATCGTATGACGCTTTAGAAGCTAACAGTTCTGGTGCGCTCACCGAGAACCTTGAGTTAAACCGAAAGTTGTTAAAACAGCTTGAAGAAAAGGAACGTGCCTTGGCACAAGAAGCCGAACGACTGAAGCAAATTGAGCGTAAACTGAGAGACAGATCGGCGCGGGTAGAAGAGCTTGAAGGCATTATCGCCGCAAAAGATGCCAAGATGAAAGCACTGAAAGATGCCATTTCTGCCGCACTCACCAATTTTGAAGGAAATGGATTGACCATCGAGCAACGCGACGGAAAAGTGTACGTTTCTATGGAAAATAAGCTGTTGTTCGACAGTGGAAGTTGGTCTGTAAATGCCCAAGGTAGAAACATGGTACAACAATTGGGAACTGTGCTTGCCCAAAATCCGGAGATTGCAGTGCTTATTGAAGGACATACAGATAATGTGCCTTTCGGTGGAAACGGAAACTTAAAAGATAACTGGGATCTTTCAACAAAAAGAGCCACAGCCATTGTGGGGATTTTAACTGAAAACGGACAGATTCCCAAAGAGAACCTTACCGCTGCGGGAAGAGGGGAGTATGCCCCCATTGCGCCCAATACCACGGCTGAAGGAAAGGCAAAAAATCGTAGAATAGAAGTGGTGCTTACACCAAAATTAGACGAGATCAATAAATTGCTGAACGAAATTTAAGTTAGAAGAAACCTTCAAGATATAGCGGGTAAAACAATTGTATGAAATACACCAACCTCCCAAATACCAACCTGGAAGTCAGTAAAATTTGCTTGGGCACCATGACTTTTGGTCGACAAAACACCATAGAAGATGCCCACGATCAGATGGATTTAGCCCTCGATAAAGGGGTGAATTTTATTGATACGGCCGAAATGTATGCGGTGCCCTTTACCATGGAAACCCAAGGGCTTACTGAAGCATATATCGGCAAATGGTTTGCCAAGAATGGCAATCGCGATAAAGTGGTGCTTGCCACAAAAATTACAGGTCCTGGCCGAGGAATTTTTAAAGAAATTCGAGACCCATTAGATTTTAGTGCAGCCTCTCTCACCGATGCGTTGCATAAAAGCTTAAAGCGGCTACAAACAGATTATATCGATCTGTACCAACTGCATTGGCCAGAACGCAGTGTAAATGTTTTTGGTGTTCGAGATTATGACCATGCCCCCAACGCTGAGTGGGATGATAATTTAGCTGAAATAGTGACGCGTTTAGAAGATTTTGTAAATCAAGGTAAAATACGGCATATTGGTTTGAGCAATGAAACCCCGTATGGTGTCATGCGTTATATGGAAGCGCATCGAAAGGGAGCCACCAAAATGGTTTCTGTACAAAATGCATACAACTTGTTGCAACGTCGGGATGAGGTAGGATTAACTGAAGTATTGCAGATGGAAAACATAGGGTACCTTCCGTATTCTCCCTTGGCTTTTGGAATGCTTTCAGGAAAGTATCTGAACAATCGCAAACCAGAAAACGCACGGGTGACCTTGTTTCCAAATTATTCACGTTACAGTGGTAAATTATCATTTCGAGCAACTGAAAAATATGCTGAACTAGCCAAAAAGTACGACCTAAGCCTTCCGCAGTTAGCATTGGCATTTGTAAACAGCCGATCCTTTGTGACCTCTAACATCATAGGAGCCACTACCCTCGCACAGTTAGAAGAAAATATAGGCAGTATTAATGTGACGCTTTCCGAAGAAATGCTAAGCGAGATCGAAAAAGTACATCAACAAATTCCCAATCCGGCGCCTTAGTTCAATTTGTTAACTCACAAAAGCACTATAGCCGGTAATGGCGCGCCCAACGATTAAAGAGTTGATTTCTTTGGTGCCCTCGTAGCTATAAATCGCCTCTGCATCGGCCACAAAACGTGCTACATCATGCTCGAGCAGAATACCGTTACCGCCCATGACTTCACGAGCGCGGCTCACCACATCGCGGGTGCGCATGCTGCAAAATACTTTGGCTAGCGAGGCATGCTCATCGGTCATGATGCCTTGGTCTTGCATTTCACTAAGCCTAAAACACAAGGTTTGCATGGCTGTAAGATTGGCAACCATTTCTACCAAATGATTTTGGATAAGCTGAAAACGCGCAATTGGCCGCCCAAACTGCTCTCTTTTTTTGGTGTATTTTAAGGCGCTTTCGTAGGCGCCCCTGGCGCATCCTACCGCTTGCCAAGCTACTGCGGCGCGGGTCATCTTCAGTACTTTGGCGGTATCTTTAAATTTATCACATTTTTGTAGGCGGTCACTCTCGGGTACGCGGCAGTCGGTTAAGGTAATGAGAGCATTTTGCACGGTACGCAAGGCCATTTTGTCCTGCATTTTTTCGGCTTTATAGCCTGGGTTTCCCTTTCGTACCAAAAACCCTTTTACGGCATGGGTTTCTTTTTCTCGTGCCCAAATAATTGTCACGTCGCTAAAAGTGGCATTTCCAATCCATTTTTTTTGTCCGTTCAGCACCCATTCATCTCCTTCTTTATAACAAGTAGTTTCCATGCCTCCCGCTACAGCAGAGCCTACGTTGGGTTCGGTAAGACCAAAGGCACCTATTAGTTCCATGCGTTGCATTTTTGGCAGCCATTCTTGTTTTTGCGCTTCACTTCCGCAGAGATAGATCGACCCCATTGCGAGTCCGCTGTGTACGCCAAAAAACGTTGAAATAGACACGTCAACACGTGCCAGTTCCATGGCCATGATGCCTTCCATTAGAAATGTTTCGTTTGGGCAGCCATAGCCTTGGTAAGCCATTCCGCAGATATTCAGTTCGGCCATTTTGGGGATGATATGGTGGGGAAATTCGGCTCGATTCCAAAAATCGTTGGCAATGGGTTTGATTTCCTTTTCCATAAACTGTCGCACCTTTAACTGAATCTCCCGTTGGTGCGGGGTCAGTTTAAGGCTCAAATCATAAAAATCGCCATCTATGGGAGGTAGTTTGTGTTGTCCTTTCCGTGCTTTGGTTTTTAGCATTCGCATGAGACCAGCCATCTGCCGGTCGTCTAGCTCGCCCACAGTTTTCATTACTTCGCCCAAATCAATTTTTTGGGATAGTTTGGCAATAGCTTGCACGTCTACAGCGCGCAAAACAGAAAAGGTTTCTTTGATTTTTGAGAATATCGACATGTCATCAGTTTAGGTATCTAAAGATACAGGCTGCGTACATGCGATACGCCCAAAGATTTGTTAATTTGAAGGAAGTTCGCTCACTTGCGATTGGGCGACAAACCCTTTGATACTATCGTTGGCCAGTATATAAAACCATGTTCCGTGCGCTCCCAGAACCGAGAGGGTGTCATTTTTTGAAAGAATTGCCAACTCGTCTAATGCAGCAGACGGACCTTGGTGTACGCCCGTTTTATTTTTAGATACAATGGCATGCGTTACTTTATTTTGGGTGGTTATTTCAGGAATCTCTGTTTTTTTGATGTACGGATACGGGTCTAGAGGGCCTGTGCTGCCTTTGTAAATACCAAAATGCAAATGCGGCTCTGTGGTTTCAGCATTGCCCGTGTTGCCCACATACCCGATGGTATCTCCCAAAGCAACTTTTTGTCCCTCTCTCACGGCAATACTATCTAAATGTGCATAGTAGATTGTTTTTCCAAAAAGTCCGTCCCTAAGCCAAACTTGTTTACCGCCCAGACCCCTATTTCCTGTAGAAGAAATTCTGCCATCGGTAACAGCGAGTAGTGGTGTTCCACGAGCCGAAAAAATATCGATACCTTCATGCGAGCGTTTGCCACCATCTCGTGGTGCTGCCCAAAAGCTTTGTACATTTTTATTGTTGGCGCCGCTTACCGGAAATCCGTAGGTAGGCTGGGTATATATTTTTAGTTGAAAAGGAGCATCGGTATTAATTTCTGGTTGCATAGTGACTTTATAATCACCATGTTTTTGGATGGTGTAGTTAAGCTGACTCGAATTGGGTGCAGACGCTTGCAGTAATCTGTAGGTGTTAGACGAATCCTTCAATTTCTCGAAGAGTTCAATAAAAACGAGGGTAGAATCGGGTTGTTTTGCTAACGAGACCACCAATTGCTCACCTTCGCGCAGTTGTATGTTATAGCTGTGTACATTAAATTTTTCAGCAGAGAACACCCCGGTTTCCGTATAAGGAAGGGTCACAATCGTGCTGTCTTTTTGTGCGCTTCGGAATGCTTGTTTCCATGAGAGTAACACCGAATCGTTTTTTTCGAAGTTGCGATCGTAGAGTTCACGTGCCGTAGGATTGGTAACTACATCGGTTGCTTTTTGAATTTGTTCGCATCCCACCAAGAGCAGGAGCAAGATGCTGAAATAAAAAAAGTTTGGTTTCTCCATGGCCTGATGTGTAGCAGAAATTATACCAAAACTATCCAAAAAGATGCTGTACAACGTCGTGTACTTTGGCAACTTTAATAATGTTGATGCCGTACTTTTCCTTCGGAAGTTTACAATATTTTGAAATCACGATGCTTTCAAAACCTAGTTTTTCAGCTTCTAAAATGCGTTGGTCTACCCGTGTAACGGGACGTACTTCTCCAGCCAATCCAATTTCCGCAGCAAAGCACATACGCTTGTCTATGGCAATATCGATATTAGACGAGAGCACGGCAGCGACCACCGCAAGGTCTATGGCGGGGTCGTCTACGGTAATTCCGCCAGTGATATTCAGAAAGACATCTTTAGCACCTAATTTAAAGCCAGCGCGTTTTTCGAGCACGGCCAAAATCATATTCAGGCGTTTTGCATTATAACCAGTAGCACTTCGTTGGGGTGTCCCGTAAACTGCCGTAGATACCAGGGCTTGTATTTCAATCATTAACGGCCGCATTCCTTCAAGTGTTGCTGAAATAGCTGTGCCACTTAAATCTTCTTCGTTTTTAGAGATTAATATTTCCGAAGGATTACTCACTTCGCGTAGGCCACTGCCTTGCATTTCGTAAATCCCCAGCTCGTTGGTACTTCCAAAACGATTTTTGTTAGCACGTAAAATTCGGTAGATGTGGTTGCGATCGCCTTCAAATTGTAAGACGGTATCGACCATGTGCTCTAGAATTTTTGGTCCGGCGATATTTCCATCTTTAGTGATGTGACCAATTAAGATTACTGGAGTTGCCGTTTCTTTTGCAAATTTTATCAGTTCTGTAGTGCATTCGCGAATTTGGGAGATGCTACCTGCGCTGCTTTCAATATACTCAGTATGCAAGGTTTGTATCGAATCGATTACCACGATATCGGGAACAACTTCTGCGATGTGTTTAAAGATATGTTGGGTCTTGGTTTCGGTAAGTACAAAACAACTTTCGGCATCTGGATAAATTCGGGCGGCCCGCATTTTAATCTGTTGGGCACTTTCTTCTCCTGAAACGTACAGGGTTTTGTACGGTAGTTGAAGCGCAACCTGCAACATCAAGGTACTTTTCCCGATACCGGGCTCGCCGCCCAAAAGCGTGAGACTTCCCGGAACGAGACCTCCTCCCAGGACGCGGTTCAATTCGTTGTTTTTTGTATCGAGCCTAGCTTCTTTTTCAGAAGAAATATCTGCGATACGTATGGGTTTTGAAACCCGTTGCTGGCGTTTACCAACATTAGAGACACTATCTGTATATGAATTAGACGTCGTTTTTTGGATAATTTCTTCAGCAATGGTATTCCATTCTTTACAGGAGGTACATTGCCCCTGCCACTTTGCAAATTGTGCCCCGCAATTCTGACAGAAAAATGTAGTTTTTATCTTGGCCATAGGTCTTGCTAAAATAGACATAATTTTATTGAAACGGTACATTGTATAAATGGCTCGTAATTATTGATGTAGTGGTAAAAACGGAGCTAAAATTTTGAGTATATTGTCGTTGAATCTATAGAACGAACTGCAAGTGTACCGCTTCCCCGAGTTTTTATATCTGTATGTGGCCATCCTGCTTTTTACTTCGTTGGCAGCTGCCCAACAAGGGAAAACGTACCATCAAGTTTTTTCGAAAAAAGAAGGCCTCGAGCTCGATAAGATTGATGCTCTTGCCTATGATGACGATGGTTTTTTATGGATAGGGGGCAGTCTTCTAGACGTACGGGCTATAGTAAATTCTGAAAAGAAAAATAGGTTACAGCGCTTTAATGGCGCCACGTTCCACAACATTTATTTCCCAGACAATGTGGAGTCGGTATTAAGCGTTGGGCAATTGCAAAAACGTGCAGACGGTAAGATGTATGTACATACGTTGGTGCCTTCAGGACATGCACTTTTCTTGCTTGACCCAATTACTACTGAAATCACGAGTATTCGTTTTGCCGAAGACAATGAAGTAGCAGATGCGTTGTCGTTTGTAATACCGTATCAAGAGCATCATTACATTCTCCATCAAAAAGGACGTAAAATTACCTTCAGCAGATTGTTAGACGATTTAACGGTTGCCCCTTTATTCAGTTTTGAGGGTGGAAAGAACAAATACCTTTTAGATCCGTCTACGCTTCTAGTTCCTTTTGAAGACGTAATTTTTATTAGTGATGACAACTTTCCGATACACTTTTTTGACTGGGAAGGCACATTGCTGAAAAGATTTCCAGATACAGATTTTATACGTAAAAGAGAAAGCCTGAAAGCCAAATTTTTTATGGAGGCACATTTTAAAAAAGATGGCGTAAACTATGTGTTTCCTTCCCAAAATGAGCAGTTGCATTATATAGACCCCGTCGATTTAGACGTGAAACCGGTTGAACAAGCTAACAGCAAGCTAAACCGAGAACACCTGAGCTGTTACAATGACACTAAAGGAGGGGATATCACCACTACGGCAAATGCAACCGATGTAAGCCTGTCTTATTGGTCTGATGATGGGTATATAAGCAAAACACAGGTTAATATATTTGATTCGGCCACCCCAATGACGCTTTTTTCAGATGATGTGAAGAAAGAATTGTGGATTGGAAATGGAGCCAATGAATTGCATTATTTCAAATTTCCTTCTGAAACCATTAAAAATTACCTTTCAGAATATAGTATCAGAGCCCTTTTTCAGCGAAATGCGAACAAAGTGCTGGTAGCCACTGAAAGGAATGGGTGGTACGACATTAATTTGAAAACAGGAGTCGTGGCACCTTTCAAGATGTATGAAGCAAACCGAGAAATAATCCCCCATTCGAGTCGGAATATTATTGAAATCGGACCATCATTATGGAGTAATAGCAGCGGAAATATTATAGAGATAAACCCGGCTACGGGGCAAACTACTTCCTTTAGGCATTTTCCTGTGATTTGTCTCGAAAAACTGAATGACACCACTCTTGTTTATGGCACGAAGGGGTATCACCTGATGCGTTTTAATACCAGAACAAAACAGCATGAGCCAGTTATCGCGACTGATTCGCTAGATATTTTCGATATAGCAATACATGGGCAGCAGCTGGTGGGAGCCACCGATAAAGGCATATTGAGTTATAATTTCAATACGCAAGAAACGAAGCTATATAAAGATAAGGAGGTGTTGGGCGATTCATTTTTCTTGATGGTAGATTATGTAGACGGAATCGGATTTGTATTGGGTTCTAGAAAAGGTATTGTTGGAGTTTTTGATTCGCAGTCTGGCAACTGGGAAAAAAAATATCAAGACCCTCTAGATATAGGAATAGGTACTATAATTTACGATAACAATGTATGGTGGATAAATACTTTTAACGGCGTGGTTGCTTTTGATACAATTTCTAAATCGAATACTCGGTTTTCGGTGTCAAATGGTTTGAGCCATAACGAGGCTAATCGATATAGTGCTTTAAAAATAGGGCGTACATTTTTGGTAGGCAGCCTACGGGGATTAAACGTATTTGATCCTTCCGAACTTCATCCAGAAGCACTCGTTTCGACCTTAAAACTTCAGCGCGTTAAAAAATACAATCCGGAATCCCGCAAATTAGAAGAAAACTTCAACCAATTAGCGCTAAACAATAAAGAACCCATCGTGCTTTTGGCAGAGCATAGAGAATTAGAACTCGACTATGCGCTTACGCACGCAACGGCAATTTCAGATAATACCTTTAAATACAGACTGAATCGAGGGGAGTGGGTTGGGTTACGACAGGATCAATCTGTGGCATTCCCTAATATGGCTCCGGGAAATTATACCCTGGAAATAGTGGGAGAGGATTTTTCAGGAAACCAACTCGGCGAACCGCTGCAATTAGCCATTAATGCACAACATTTCTTTTACAGAACCTGGTGGTTTTATACGATTGTTTTGTTGCTTACGGTGTCATTGTTACTATATTTTTTGTACCAGAGCAAGCAAAAACAAAAAATGCAAGAACGTTTTGCCTCAGATTTGCTTACCTCACAAGAAGAAGAACGAAACCATATCGCGAAAGAATTGCACGACAGTGTAGGGCAGCAATTAACGCTTATAAAAAAGACAACACAACAACATGGCGATACCGCTGTGGCACTATTAGCAGACAATGTTTTGGAAGAAGTTCGGGCGATCTCTAGAGGACTTTATCCGGCCAATTTAAAGTTACTCGGTTTAACAGAAAGTATTGAGCAATTGGTGTTCGACTTAGACGAGCAGTCTGATACTTTCTTTTCGGTCACTACTATGCCGATCGACGATTATTTTAACGCGAACGAAACATTAAATGTGTTTCGGTTAATTCAAGAGTGTTTAACCAATAGCCTAAAACACGCTAAGGCTACCGCTGTAGAGGTTGAAGTGGAAGTTCAGAAAAACCAAATTTTGATAACGGTCTCAGATAATGGGGTAGGATTTGAAGTTGCTGATGCGACTTTGCAGCGAAGTTTGGGATTAAAAACCTTGGCCGAGCGTGTAAAAATATTAAAAGGTACCTTGGCCATTCAAAGTGCCAAGCAGGCAGGAACCAAAATAACAGTTGCAATTCCGAAGAAATGAACAAGAATCTAAAAATTTTAGTTGCCGATGACCACCCCATGTTATTAAAAGGGTTGGTTCAAGAATTTACTGAAAATGGCTACCATCAGCTTCTTCAAGCACATAATGGTGCCGTTGCGCTAGAACAGATTCTTTCTGAAACACCCGATGTGGCGGTACTGGATATTGAAATGCCCTTGCTTACAGGATTTGAAATTATCACCAAAGCCAAACAACACAGCGTAGCTACCAAATTTATTATCCTAACTTCACATAAAGAAAAAGGCTTCATTATACGGGCAAAAAAGCTGAACATAGATGGGTATCTCCTAAAAGATGAACCGTTTTCAGAGATCCAAAATTGTATTGAAAGTATTCAGAACGATATTTCCTATTTCAGCAAAAAGTTTGAGCAGGTTTTTGAAAACCAAGTGGTCCCAACCATGGCAAAGATTAATTTTTTATCACCGTCTGAACGTACCATCTTACGTTTGGTGGCCCAACGGAAATCTTCAAAAGAAATAGGAGAGATTATACAAATCTCCTATCGAACCGTACAAAAACACCGTACCAATATTATCGACAAACTAGGGCTAGATCCTGCGCCTGATGCCTTGTTGATGTGGGCAGAAGAAAACAGAGAGTTATTGCAGAATATTTAGCACTACGTAGGGGTACGTAGTTTTAGACATTGCATACGTATTGTGTGGGGCTTGTCCTACCTCTATATTTGAGAATCAGGCCAATACAATATAACTTATGGTACTAAAACTACGCTCCACAATCCTTTGTATCTTTCTTTGTCTTTCCCTTGCTGCCCAAGAAACCGTACGGTCTACCGTTGGTGTAAACGGAAGTTCAACCACCTTGCCAACTCAAGATGGAACCTACGTAGTTCAACAAAGCGTAGGCCAGGTCAGCGTTATTGGGCAACATGCTACTGAAAATATAACGGGACTACAAGGGTTTATCCAGCCTCCAATTTCTATCAAGGGCGTCGTTTCAGAAGATAATACGTTGCAAGCGGTTGTCTATCCGAATCCGTTTAACAGTTCAGTCACCATTCGTTTTTCCGAAGAACTAAAAGGACCCGTTTCTATAGTTCTGTATGATATTTCAGGAAGGGTAGTTTACCAAAAACAAAAACAGCCTTCAAAAGAAATGCAACTAGATTTTAGCGGTCTTGCCAGTGCCAGTTATCTGCTGTATCTCACACAGGCCGAAAAAGAATTTACAGCCAACTTAATTAAAAACTAACCAACCTGCCAACTATGAGAATCTATATCTCCATGTTATTTTTAGCGACAGCGCTCAGTTCTTTCTCCCAAGAAGTTTTTTTGGAGGGCGGACTCACAACATCAAATTTTGAATTTACCAACAGCAATGGCCAAGAATTGGAAAATTTAAATAGTGTCACAAAAGGGTACTTGTCTGTTGGCTTTAGCCATGAAATCTTTACCGAAGGCCTCAACGTAAGTGTGGGCGCGTCACACAATAGCTACGGTTCTGTAGGGAGTGACGATGTGTTGGGAACTTTTTTTGAGTACGATGTTGATTACCTCGGAATCAATTTGGGATTCGATTATGAGCTATTCACATTCTATGATTTTACCCCATTTTTAAAAGTAAATGCCTCTTATGAGTTTTTACTTCAGGGCACACAGCGCCTTAACAATCAGGTGTTCGACCTAAAAGGAGTAGAAGAGTTTGACGATGCCGGTATTTTTTTCCGTGGAGGCCTTGGGGTGTCGTATCCCATTTCAGAAAAAAGCACGATTTACGTACTGTACACCTATGGGCAGAGCCTTGATCTTGAAGATACTTCGCCCAATAGCAATGAGAAGCTAAAGATTTATATGAACAATATTGGTATCGGTTTTACCCTTAGCCTTCCGCCGAAAAAAGAGAAGGAAATTGAGGAAGAAATAGAAATCGAAGAATAAAAGTCACACCATGAAAAAACCACTACTTTTTTGTTTTACGATCATCTTATCGCTCACTGCTGTTGCGCAGACCGACGGGCTGAGCTATCAAGCAATCATCATAAATCCTGAGCCACAAGAATTGCCAGGGGTGGATGCTGAAAATACGATTCTGGTCAATACGGAAGTCGCATTCAGGTTTACGATTATCGACGCTAATGGTGCAATTGAGTACCAAGAAATTCAGGATACCACAACTAACGATTTCGGAATGGTAAACCTAACCATTGGCCAAGGAACTCCGAGTACCGGCCTTTTTACCGAAATTTTCTGGAATGGTACCAAAAAAGACCTTCAGGTTGAGATTAACCTCGACGGAAATTTTAACGAATTGAGCTACCAACGTTTGTTGTTTGTGCCGTATGCATTTCATAGAGACATTATTGCAACAGGTTTTCTAGATGTAGCCGGAAATGTTTTCTTCGGAAGCAACCTTACCGTAAACGGAATTACCAATTTAAACAATAAACTAAGTGTTACTAATGAAAGCCAAACATTGCTGTCGGGCACCCTCACTGTAGAAGGCAAGACCTTTTTGAACAATGCTTTGAGTGTTACCAATGATAGTCCCACTACACTCACCGGAAAATTACTTGTGTTTGGCGCCACGAATCTTCAGGATATTTTGGAAGTAGAGGGAAATACGTTTCTTCGGAAAGAGCTAAAAGTAGGAGGTAAAACGACCCTTTTTGACAGTTTGGACGTGCTTAACGAAAGTGCCACACAGCTCACGGGAACCTTGCGCGTAGATGGGCTTACTAATTTTGAAAGTGACGTAAATATTAACCAAGGCGGCGATTTGAATGTCTCTGGAAGTCTAAACATAGAAGGTGCAACACAATTTGACGGTGACCTCACCGTAAACGGAATTACCAACCTGAACAACAATTTGAATGTGAATAATGCCAGTCCGGCGAATCTTTCAGGAACGTTGGTGGTTGCAGGTGAAACACAATTTGGAAACACCCTTCAGGTACTGGGAACAACAAATCTGGAAAGCACCCTAGATGTGAACAACCAAAGTGCTACAAACCTATCGGGCACCCTTACCGTGCAACAGCAAACAGACCTAAATAATGGTCTAAATGTAAACAATGGGAGCCCTACAGTACTTTCGGGAACCCTTAATGTAGATGGGCTCATCGGATTTGGAAATGATGTTACTATAGAGGGAATTACCAATTTAAACAACACTTTAAATGTAAACAATGGGGCCGATACAAACTTGTCTGGTACATTAGATGTTATAGGTGCAACACAACTTAATAATACGTTAGATGTGGTGGGTGAAACTACTTTACAAAGTTCACTAGATGTGCTTAATGGAAGTGCAACAACACTTACAGGAACATTAGACGTTACAGGTGCCACAGTGCTCAATAACACACTCGATGTGACCAATGGAAGTGCTACCAACCTTTCAGGAACATTAGATGTAATAGGAGAAACCCTGCTAAATAATAGTTTAACGGTTGCCAATGGAAGCTTTACTGAATTGTCTGGATCGTTGGAGGTTGACGGAGCTACTACGCTCAACGATGGTTTAGCAGTAACAAACGGGAGTCCGACACAGCTTACAGGAATTCTTTCTGTGTCCGAAGGTGCTTTTTTTAATGATGTTTTAGAGGTTTTAAATGGAAGTGCTACTACCTTAACGGGAAGCTTAGACGTTGCGGGTGCAACTACTTTGAACAATACCTTAGATGTTACTGGTGGTGCGGCCACTAGATTGTCTGGAACATTGGCAGTAGATGGTGAAACAACCTTGAGCAATACGTTAACTGTTTCGGGAGCGACTACCATAAATAACGATTTAACTGTTACCGGTATCGCGTCGCTGGGTTCTATTAGTACCAATGCAATTAATGTTGCTGCAGATAGCCAAAATTTTGTGGCCACTTTTGAAAATACCAACAATGGAAATGGCGATGGGATTGTTATTAAATTGGGTAAAACGCACGGAGCTTATGTGGGAACACCTAACCAGACATTTCCCCCAACAAATGGAGAGGGGTATTTGGAAATAGACCCGATTGCAGCCATCTCAGCACTGCAAAGCCCTATTAATGTAGTTCAAGGTAAGTTGAGTAATTCATCACCTACTGGAACAACATTCACACCCAATGAAATTTTAGACTTAGTGCCTACTACCTTTTTGGCAGGAGCTATTGCGGGAATAGGAAATGGAATCATAGATTACATCAACGATGTAGATCCGCCAGGGCCGATAAAAGATTTGTTACCCGTACGATTTCCGGCGGTAACAGTGCCGAGAACTACCCTATTGCCTCAAACAGTTATTACCAATGACGTAACGGTTCCGATTATTGGGTTGCGAATACCTGGAGTAACGATTCCGGAAGTAGTGCTGCCCAGAATACCGATTATTCCAGAATTTACATTGGTGCCAGAAATTCCAAACCTACCTGTTCCTGGGTTTACAATTGATATACCAACCACCAATGTCGGATTAGTTGTTCCGAATTCGCTCAATAAAGACAACGAATATGTCACTTTTCAAGATAAAGATGGCCGATGGGTGGGTGCCATACGCGCACAATCTACTGTCGATTTTGCAAATAATACCGTTTTAGATCCTGTGTATGTTTTGAATGTTGCCGCTGGTTTTGTAGGAGCAGACTTGGCAGATGGACTTGCTACTGGAATCGCTGAAATTGCCAATATCACCGATGCGTTCAATGATATTGGAGTGGAGTATGCCTCTGGAAATGGTGATTATGCAGAATGGTTGGCCCGCGAGGATATTTCCGAATACATTACCTCGGGAGATATTGTTGCTGTAAAAGGTGGTAAAATCACTAAAGACCTAATTGATGCAGAACAAATTATGGTGGTTTCCCACCGACCTATCATTTTAGGGAATGCGCCAGATAAAGATAAAGTACACCTGGGGAACAATGTAGCTTTTATGGGCCAAGTTCCTGTAAAGGTATTAGGGCCTGTTAATACTGGAGACTTTATAGTAGCCAGCGCAACTATTAAAGGCTACGGTGTTGCAATCGCTCCAGATAATATGACGGCAACCGATTTTAAACTTGCTGTCGGTAGGTCATGGGATGAAAACCTTCAAGAGGGTCCTAAAATGATCAATACGGTTGTGGGGGTTCATAATGGGGATTGGGCAAATATCATCATGAAACTAAAAGACAAACAAGACACCTACGAAGCAAAATATAAATCGCTCGAAAAACAAGTAGAACTGCTAGACCAAAAAGCAGACGATGTATTGCTCAACAACCAAAAACACTAATCTGATGATAAAAAAGTTAACACTTATTTTTTTCTTTGTCGGTTTATGTGGTATGGCACAGACCGACGGGCTTAGCTATCAGTCGGTTATTATAGATCCTGATGCTCAGGAAATTCCCGGCGTAGATAAAACAGGGAATGTGCTGAACAACCAAAATATAGAAGTACGTTTTACAATCTTAAATGAAACGGGTAGCGCCGAATATCGTGAAGTTCAAGCTACGAAGACCGATGCCTTCGGAATGATCCATTTAGTGATAGGTCGCGGCGAACCTGATTTTGGAGATTTCAGCAAAATTGTCTGGGATGGCACTGCGAAGCAATTAAAGGTAGAGGCCAATTTGGGTAACGGATTTCGATTTCAAGAGGAAAAAGAATTACTGTTTATCCCTTATGCTTTCCATAGAGATATTATCGTAACAAAAGACTTGAACGTAGCGGGTGATGTTACTATCGAAGGAAATTTGGATGTAGCGCTAAAAACCGATCTGAACAATAATTTGTTTGTAAATGAACAAGCTACAACTGACCTTTCTGGCCTGCTTTCTGTAGATGGAATTACAACTCTGCAAGACTCGTTAACCGTGGCAAATGCTTCCCCAACAGGTCTCCGTGGAACCTTAGCGGTAGAAGGTACTACATTGCTGAAAGATTCTCTTTTTGTAGGTAGACGTACGCGAATGGATGCGATATTAGAGGTGGAAGGTACTACGGAAATAGGAAATGGTTTGAATGTTGAAAATGGCAGTCCAACCCTCCTTACTGGAAGTTTGAATGTAGATGGAGAAACGAACATCTTGAACGATGTCAACGTAAATAACGAAAGTGACGTAACTGTTTCTGGAGATCTAACTGTTCAAGGTCCAACCACCTTAGAACAAGACCTTGATGTAAATGGAGTCACCAATTTCAACAATACCGTAAACGTAAATAACCAATCACCCACGATGCTATCTGGAATACTTATAGCCAACGGCCCATCCCGACTTGAAAACACCTTGGTTGTGACGGGCGCCACAGATTTAGATGGCGGGCTGAATGTAAACGGGCAGAACCCCACCCAATTATCGGGAACTTTAAGTGTGGGTCAGGAAACCAATCTAAACAATCCACTTTTTGTAAATAATGAAACGCCTACCGATTTCTCTGGAGATTTAACCGTAGGGGGTGAAGCAACGTTCAATAATGATGTAACCATTAACGGAGTTACCAATCTAAATAACAATTTATTTGTAAATAATGGGAGTCCGACCAATTTATCAGGAACGCTAACCACCGATAGAGAAACTACGCTTAATGATGTGTTGGATGTAACTGGCGCTGTTTCATTAAATAACAATCTTACAGTTGGTGGAAATAGCAGTTCTCAATTATCGGGAACAATGACTGTAGATGAAGCTACGAGTTTAAACAATACACTTACCGTAGCAAACGCAAGCGCGACTACACTTTCGGGAACCATTACGGTAGATGGTGCAACCACCTTAGGAGATGACATGAGTTTAGTTGGGGGCAATCCGAGTTCCCTCACTGGAACCTTGAATGTGGGTGGAAAGACTGGTTTGGGTGATGGTCTTTCAGTATTAAACGGAAAAGCAACAGCCCTTAGCGGCACCTTAACAACAAGCGGTGCGGCTACTTTAGAAAGTACGTTACGCGTAAATAATAACGCAGCGACCAGTTTTTCTGGAATAATGGATGTTGATGGAACTACCAACCTAGCGAATACCCTAGACGTGTTGAACGGTAGCGCGACTAACTTGAGCGGGATCCTGAATGTAACCCGTGCAACTACATTTAATAGTATTGTAGCCATTGACGGACTATCTTTAATACAAAATGATCTTACCGTTACAGGTGCTGCCAATTTACCAAGCATTTTTACAGCTAAACTTACTATAAACGACAATCAGGCGGGGCATATTGGAGTATTTGAGAACACCAATAGTGATACAGATGCTGCGACAAGAGGAGACGGAATCCTTATCAAATTGGGAAGAACACACGGAGCCTATAATGGTCCCGAAGGAACTAACAATGCGTCTGATTACCTGAATGTAACAAACCCTTATTTGGCACAATACCAACCACAAATTGATGTAGTACAGTCGCTTATTGCTACAACCAACCCAGGCGGTGCTTCGATAAATGTAAATGATATCGTTGCCCTTATACCCACTAATCTGGTTGCTGGGCAGTTTGGAGCGATTGGAAATAGTATTATTGATGTGATTAATGATAAATTAGGACTGCCTGTAAGCACCCCTGAAATAGCGGTTCCCGCAACAACTATTGTTCCTGAGGTTACCATTTTTTCAGGTACCAATCGATTGTGTTCTGGGCAGTATTGTTTCAATCCGTGTACCTTTTTTAACTGTACCATTTGTATTCCGCCAGTAGAATTCTGTGTTCCGCCGCTTCCTAGAATATATATTCCAGCGATACGCGTACCGAGAACAGTATTAGTTCCTTCTATTAGTAATATTATTCCGGCTATACCTGCTGCTATTCCTGAAATTGGTGTGGCAGATGCGCTATTAACACTGCCCAATGTTACCTTCGGTACGGTGTCTAACTCGATGAGCAAAGAAAACCAATTTTTGTCCTTTCAAGATATGGCCGACCGTGAGACAGGGTCTGTTGTAGCACAGTCTACAGCCGATTTCCTTGACAATACGGTGTTAGACCAAACCTATGTGATAAACGTGGTAGCAGGGTTCGTAGGAGTCGATTTGGTGGAAGGTCTGGTGGGAGCAGGCGTAGAAATGTCGAATTTGATCGACGCCTTCAACAAGATAGGAGTTTCGTACGAATCTGGAAATGGTGATTATGCTGAATGGTTGCCAAGAGCAGATGTTTCAGAATACATTACCGCTGGAGATATTGTGGCCGTACGAGGGGGGGAGATTTCAAAAAATTTAGAAAATGCGGAACAGGTATTGGTGGTTTCGCACAAGCCTATTGTACTAGGTAATAATCCAGACAATGCAGAGGTGCCAAAAGGAAATTCAGTTGCTTTTTTGGGTCAGGTTCCCGTGAAAGTTATCGGGCCGGTGAAGCAAGGCGATTTTATAGTGACAGATACAAAGATGGCTGGCTACGGAAAGGCGATTTCAGAAAAAAACATGCGTCCTGAAGATTTCAAATTAGCTGTAGGTAGATCTTGGGAAACCAACGCTAATGGCGGACCCAAACTGGTAAAAATTGTGATGGGCGTACACAATGCTAGTTGGGCAGATGCGGTAGCTTCTATTGAAACACAACAAAATCAATTAGATGCTACCATTGAAACACTCGAAGAAAAGCTACAACGAATTTCAGAAAAATTAAACACCGAATCCTCAAAAGAAGTTGACTATGCAAGCAATCTTAAAAAATAAACCACTCGGTCTTCTACTACTACTTTTCCTGATGGGAACATTGGTTTATTCACAACCTACGGTTTCAGAAAATAGCACCATTACAGAAGCCCAATTAAAAGAGATGATGGCCAATGAAGAGGTGCTAAATGAATGGCTGGTGAAGGTGCAAACTCCAGGGGTGATTGTGAATGAAAATAAGATGATTTTTAGTGACGAAGCCCAAAAATTAGCACAAGATGAAGCCTATCGTGAAAGTGTCTATAAAGATGTGTATTCCTTGGCAGATGTGAAGGAGTCTATAGAGAAGTTTGAAATCCAAAAAGCGTTTTGGCGGATGATCAATTTGTACCCTAACGACAAACAGTTGATGCTGCAGTTTATTTATGCGTATGACCCGATCGTGCCAGCAGATAAATTGGTGACCGCTTCGTTTTACACCTACGCTTTTTTTGACCCGCGTATTACAAAGATTGTAGACGGCAAACCAGATGTGTACAGACCCGATCTTTTTGAAGAATATTTCAGAATAACAAAAGAAATTGTTCAGTACGTCGCCATGCTGCGCGAAAAGGAAAAAGCGACCAAGTAGCCACTATCTTATGAAAAAAAATACTGCTTACTTCTTACTAGTTTTTATGCTCTTTGTAATTCCATTGCAAGCGCAGGATTTTATCACTACTTGGGAAACGGCGACAGCTTCGGAAATGATCACAATCCCAACTGCGCCAGGTGAAACCTACCTTTATGATGTAGATTGGGAAAACGATGGCACCTTCGACGACATTGGTGTTACTGGCGACGCTACCCATACCTACCCAACTGCGGGCGTACATGTAGTAGCCATTCGTGGGGTGTTTCCACAGATTTTCTTTAACAACAGTGGCGATACCGATAAAATTATTATTGTAAACCAATGGGGAGACAATCAATGGACTTCTATGGCCAATGCGTTTGAAGGGTGCGGCAATTTGGTGATAGCAGCCCCAGACACACCAGACTTGAGTTTGGCAACAGATCTTTCAGCTATGTTTAAAGATGCCACAGCTTTAAATACCGACATTGGAAATTGGGACGTGGGAACCATAACCGATATGTCTGAAATGTTTAACGGTGCCACCAACTTCGATCAGAATTTGGGAAGTTGGAATGTCGCGAATGTTACCGATATGGCCGATATGTTTGCGAATACAGGACTCAGTATTCAGAATTATGATAACCTGCTCATTGGATGGGCACTGCAGCTGCTTCAGACTGGGGTGAATTTTAATGCTGGAACTAGTGAATTTTGCTTCGGAACGGTAGCAAAACAAACCATTGAATCTGTTTATGGTTGGGTGATTACCGATGGTGGTGAAAATTGCGGAAATACATTTGTCACAACTTGGAAAACCGACAATCCCGGGACCTCGTCAGCCAATGAAATTACAATACCTACAAGCGGTTCGGGTTATATGTACGAAGTAGATTGGGGCGATGGAAGCAGATCTAACAACCTAACGGGGAACAACACACATACCTATGCTTCTGCAGGAACCTACACTGTAAAAATTAGAGGCAATTTTCCACGTATTTATTTCAATAATGGAGGAGATAAAGAAAAACTACTTTCTGTTGAAAATTGGGGTGCTATTGCTTGGACTTCGATGGAAGCCGCATTCTATGGTTGTTCAAATCTCAGGATAAATGCGCTTGATGTGCCAGACCTTTCTGGCGCGACTAGCTTAGCACAGATGTTTAAAGGTGCCATTTCGTTGAACGACCCCATTGATACTTGGGATGTGACTACCATCACAAACCTTTCTGAAACCTTTAGTGGGGCCACCGATTTTAATCAAAGTTTGAATGGGTGGGTCACCACAGCGCTCGAAAATATGGATGGAACGTTTTTGAAAAGCGGTTTTAACCAACCAATCGATGCTTGGGATGTTTCTAATGTGAATTCCATGAAAGAAACTTTTGCTGAAAGTCCCTTTAACCAACCACTTCCTAGTTGGATTACCACGAACGTACTTTCAATGGACTCTATGTTTGCGAATGCGCTCGATTTCAACCAAGATATCAGTGCTTGGGATGTTTCAAACGTAATAAATATGCAGGGGATGTTTTTGAATGCTGAAAGTTTCAACCAGCCACTAAATTTATGGACGCCTTTGGCAGTAGAAACTACCGAAGGAATGTTCTCGAATACCGAAGTATTTAACCAACCCCTTGATACCTGGTTTGTACCCACCTCGATGGTGACTAACATGAGCGGAATGTTTACCAATGCCAAGGCTTTTAATCAACCTATTGGTAATTGGACGGTAAACAATGTCACCAATATGTCGAATATGTTTAACGGAGCACTGGCTTTTGATCAGGATTTAAGTGCCTGGCAGGTAGCTATGGTTGAAGATATGAGCTTTATGTTTGCCAGTGCAGAATTATTTAATCAAGATATTGGTAGTTGGACGGTTTCCAACGTGATTACCATGGAAAACATGTTTAACAATGCCTTGCTTTTTAATCAGGATATTGGTGGCTGGGATACGTCTTCTGTACAAAATATGGTTGAAATGTTTACTGCTGCGGAAGCATTCGACCAGAACATTGGTGGCTGGGATGTCTCTATGGTAACCGATATGGAGAACATGTTCGCTGGTGCTTCATTGAGTATTGCAAATTATGATGCGCTACTCAATGGGTGGAATGCCCAAACATTACAAAATGGTGTAAATTTTAACGGAGGTACAAGTAGGTATTGTACAGGAGCTGTTGCTCGCCAAAATATGATAGACAACGACTTGTGGCAAATTATAGATGCTGGAGCTGAAAACGTTGACCCTGTTCCAGACATTCCTACACTGCCCGACATCACAAGCGAATGTGCCGTAACGACCATTCCTGCCCCTACAGCAACCGATGCGTGTACTGGGGTGATAACAGGCACCACCGATGCCTTTCCAGTAACTGCGCAAGGTGAAACCATTATTACCTGGACGTTTGACGATGGAAATGGCAATAGTATTACCCAAAACCAAAAAGTAATTATTACCGATGCTACGGCTCCTGTGATATCATCGGTATCTAACATTACAGTTTCAGCAACAGCTGGCCTATGCAATGCTGTGGTAACCTATACACCCCCTATGGCCACAGACAACTGCGACTTTACAGTCGTATCTACGCATAATTCGGGAGATACCTTCCCTGTGGGTATAACGTCTGTTACCTATACTGCTACCGATACGGCTGGAAATAGCGATGCCCAATCTACGACTACGTTTACCGTTACAGTTACCGATGATGAGGCACCTGTTTTTTCAGGGTGTTTAACTTCTTTTACCGTTAATTCTGAAGTAAATTCATGTGGTGCTGTGGTTAATTACACAGCTCCGACTGCCTCTGATAATTGCTTTGCTTCGGTTTCATCATCGCACAATCCGGGTCAGTTTTTTCCTGTGGGGGACACTGCTGTAACGTATATTGCAACAGATAATGGAGGCAATTCGGCAACGTGTTCGTTTACAATAACCGTTCTAGATACGGTAGATCCGGTAATATCGGGATGCCCTTCTGATATCATTGTCTCTAACGATACCGGTGCCTGCGGAGCGGTAGTTAATTATGCTGCTCCTTCCGTAGCTGATAATTGTGGAGCTACCTTCAGTGCTTCCCACAATCCTGGAGACACTTTTCCCGTAGGAGTTACAACTGTGTTTTATACAGCAACAGACGCTGCCGGCAATTCAGATACTTGCTCTTTTACCGTAACTGTTGAAGATACAAGTGACCCTATAATCTCGAGTTGCCCTTTCAATATAACACAAAATGCAGACCCAGGAGTATGTACAGCGGTGGTGACTTGGACACCCCCTTTACAAACCGATAATTGCAGCGCAACGCTTTCGTCTACCCATAATCCCGGAGATACATTTTCGGCAGGGGAGACTACGGTGGTGTATACCGCTACAGACGCTTCAGAGAATACAGACACCTGTAGTTTTACAGTAACTATTACTGAAAATGAGGCTCCAGTGATTTCTAATTGTCCTTCAAATATTGTGATGACTAATGACCCAGGAAACTGCTCAGCAGTAGTTTCGTGGACGCCACCATCACAAACAGACAACTGTGGAGCGACTTTAGTAGGCAGTCATGTGCCAGGCGACACGTTTGCTGTTGGATCAACTATGGTTACCTATGTTGCGACAGACACATCGGGAAATCAAGCAGTTTGCAGTTTTACTGTTACTGTGGAAGACACTGAAAACCCTATCATTAATTCATGTCCGACTAATATCTCTGTGACAAATGACCTCGGGCAGTGTGATGCTGAGGTGTCATGGGTAGTGCCGCTAGCTACAGATAACTGTTCCGTAACATTGGTGAGTACTCACAACCCAGGTGATGTCTTTCAATTGGGGACAACCACCGTAACGTATACAGCAACCGATGCTTCAGGGAATGAAGCGAATTGCTCGTTCACCATAACGGTGGCCGACCAAGAGATGCCTGTTATCACTAACTGTCCTGTTAATATAACTGTTCCAAACAATTTTGGCGCTTGTGAGGCCAACGTGAACTGGGCTGCACCAACGGCCACTGATAATTGTGTTGGGCTTACGCTTACTTCTTCGCATGCTAGTGGAGATATGTTTCCTGTGGGAACTACTACGGTTACCTATACAGCAACCGATACCGCTGGAAATAGCACCTTGTGTAGTTTTGATGTGATTGTTGAAGATGCCGAGGCACCTTCTGTTAATTGTATAAGCGACACCACTGTTTTTGTAGATATGACGACTTATGAGGTGCCAGATTATATTTCAGAAGGCATTGTAACGGTGAGTGATAATTGTACCGACCCTGTGGGCAATACCAATCAGACACCAGCTGCTGGAACCCAATTAGAACCAGGTGATTATCCAGTTACCATAACTGCTATCGACGCGGCAGGAAATGAGACGGTTTGTATGTTTATTTTAAGTGTGGAGGCTATTTTAGGGACACCTTCAGAAGTCGATTTAGGAAGTCTTTCTTTTTATCCGAATCCTGTTTCAGCAAAACTCATTATCGACAATCCAAATAATATCGCTGTGGAAACAATTCAGTTATACGATGTAACAGGAAGAATGATTCAGGAGATTAGACATTTCAATAAAACTACATTAAGCATTGATGTTTCAGAATTGGCCAGTGCTTCCTATGTACTAATAATAAAAACAGAGTTTGGTACACTTACCAAACATATCATTAAAGAATAATTACTAACCAAACAACCATAGGCGCCCTCATTGCATCTTGCTTGGGGCGTTTTTTAAAATCCGAAATCGGCCTTTATCTTGTCTGCCTTTTCTAACATTAAGTCGATTGTGATAAAATCTACTTCTTCTTTGTCGAATGCACCTTGGTAGGTTCGCATCGCTTTTTTAGGTTCTCCCATTTCTTCATACGCTCGTGCCATGTAGTAGTCTCCTAAAACCGTATCTGGATACTGTCTTTGTGCCAATGATGCGATCGTGCGCAAAGATTCCCATTGTTCTTTCTTTTCAGCAGCTGTAGCTGTAGCGATAAAATCATTGATTCGAATCGGGTTGGTAAGGCCAAATAGATCTTCGATTATCTTGTACTTATCAGTTAAATAGTCACTGATTGGAGTATCCATTTTCAGCAACTTCTCGCTAAATTCTTGCTTGCTTATGGGGCGGTAAACTGAAAATATTTTCTCAAGTGCTGATGGGATGGCCCGTGCTACCAGTGAATAATGGGTGGCTCCTTCAAAATTATCGAAATGATAGTCGAAATTATCACTTTTTAAGGGTTTCAGATAACTATCTAATTCAATGGTTAGGTCCATGAGGTCTTTTACATCATCGGTTCCTGTTGCTAGGTAGTAAAACGTTCTGGTTTCAATATTTGGGATACGCTCGGGGATACGCTCGGCCATCATGGGCGCTAGATCCGGACTTAAATTGATATATCCGTTGAAAAGCGGCGGATCTTTAAATAAATAATAGTTTATAAAATTAGCGGTAAAATCGTGTCCTACTGCGATAGTAAACTGTGCCGTGCGGTACGTATTGTCTATATACGGGAGCAATTCTAAGCCAATAAATTCAAAAAAATCGGCACCTTTATCTGCGGGCATAAAGTTGGTGTCGTCGTATTCACCATCATCATAACGTGAATCTCCCTGCATGATTCCTACCACAATACTCTCAGGCATGTCTTCCCAATAGCTGAAATAATCTACGTTTCCGGCTACAGGTTCGAATAAGTAGTTGGCGTCTAACACTATAATGATTGGATACACTTTGTCTGTGTTCACATCATAGTCTCGTGGCAGCTGAATTTTCAGCTTTCGCGTTTCATCTAGTTTGTTTGAAGCAAATTCTTCATAGATGATCTTAGATTGTGCAAGAGTAGAAAATGAAAGGAGTAAGCAAGCTGAAAGTAATAATAGGCGTTTCATGGTCTAAAATTTTAGAAGGGGAAAGATACTAAAATTTATAGCGAATGTTTTTACCAACTATCAAGATTGCCCTTTGTTATAAAACGGCAACAATAGAAAGGAGAGTCCGCCAGAGGCGATAATATAAATCATATGGCTGGTCCAGACAATCCATCCCAATGCCCAACCTACGGGCTCGTCAATACCAAAAACCAACAAAATACCCATAATAGCCGCAGGGTAATAACCGAAACCACTGTTCGTGAAACCGAAGGTGAAGCTTCCTACCACAAAGGTCGTGATGATGATTCCGAATGAAATTCCGGAGGTTTCCCCTAAAGAGAGCGTAGCCGTGTAAAAGGAAGCGATATACAACCCCCAAATGGCAACACTCCAAAATAAAAATGCCCCTTTTTGTTTCATTTTTAAAATACTGAGCGCCCCTTCTTTTAAACCCGATATGAGTTTGTTTATCTTTAAACTTAGCGCGGTCTTTGCAAATTTTAGATACGCAAGAAAAATCAATAATAGCAGTAATCCTATACTTCCGAAGAGCATTAATTTTTTAACTGGAACCACATCGGCTAAATAGGCATAGAGTACGTCAAATTGAAGGAATAGTGCTAGGAGCGTAAAAAGAATCAATAAAATAAGGTCTACGATACGTTCTGAAATTACGGTACCGAACCCTTTGTCGAAAGGGACATTCTCGTATTTGGTGAGCACCAAAGCACGGGAAACCTCACCGCTTTTCGGAATAAACAGATTCATAAGATAAGCTACCGAGACTGCCATAAAATTATTGGCGAGTTTTGGAGCATACCCTAACGGTGCCAACATGAAATTCCACCGATATGCCCGAATTACATGGCTCAATACACTTAAAATTACCGAAAGCCCCACAAACCAATAGTTAGCACCTTTAATGTGGAGTTTCATCTGGCGAATTTGCTCGGGAGTAAATAAGCTAAAGATGTACCAAATTAAAAATGCTCCTAACGCGAGCGGCAGGGCAATACTTAAGAATTTAGAGAGTGATTTGTTCACCTTAGGTAAGGAGATTGTTTTCTTCGTTCGGAAAAACCAATGCCGGTTTAAAATCTTTGGCTGCGGCCACATCCATAAGCGCGTAGGTAATTAAAATAAGGATATCTCCTGGGGCCACTTTTCTGGCGGCAGCACCATTTAAAGTGATTTCGCCACTACCACGCGGACCAGGAATAGCGTAGGTTTCGAGACGCTCTCCGTTGTTGTTATTCACTATTTGAACTTTTTCGCCTTGAATGATATTAGCGGCGTCCATAAGGTCTTCATCTATAGTAATACTACCAATATAATTTAAATCGGCGCCTGTTACTTTTACTCGATGAATCTTAGATTTTACTACATGAATTTGCATGGTGCAAAGATACAATTTGATTTTTGATTTTTTACAAAGTTCGTACCAGAGTGAAAAGGCTACAGCTTCTAATCCAAAACAAGCTGTAGGTTATACTTTGTGGATAGGTATTTAGCAAAAGCGAAGTTATCTGATTTAATTCACAGCCATATTATCTATGAGCCTTACATCTCCGGCAAATGCTGCCACAAAGGCCCTAAAAGAGACTCCTTTTTGTTTTCGCTTGGCTGATGTAAGGGTTTCGCTATTGGCAATTTCAAAATATTCTAATTCGAGGTGCGGATTTTCATCAAAGGCTTTTTTTGCAGCTCTTTTTAGTGCTGGAATCGATTTTTTGCTGAAATTTTCTCGGGTTTGTTTTAAAATTTCAGATATAAAAACAGCTTCATTTCGCTGTGCATCGGTCAAGCGTTCATTGCGTGAGCTCATAGCGAGGCCATTGGATTCCCTTAAGATAGGGCAACCAACAATTTGAACGGGCATGTTTTCGAGCAATACCAACTTTCGCACAATTTGGAGTTGCTGATAGTCTTTTTCGCCAAAATATGCTTTGCTGGGTTCAATAATGCGAAATAGATGGGTCAGTACCGTGCCAACCCCATTAAAATGGCCTTTCCGGTGTTGTCCTTCCATCTCATCTGCGAGTCTGCCAAAATTGTATTTCTTTGCTTTTACTTTTTCGCCATAAACTTCTTCGGCAGATGGAGCAAAAACAATAACGGAATCACCCAGGTTCTTCAGCAGGGCGGTATCTTCGTCTATATTACGCGGGTATTTCACCAAGTCGTTTTTGTTGTCGAATTGGGTCGGATTCACAAAAATACTCACAACCACATGGCTGTTGTCTTGCAATGCCTTTTCTACGAGTGAAATGTGGCCCCTGTGTAAAGCTCCCATGGTGGGCACAAAACCAATGCTAGATTCGATAGGCAGCGAGAACAATTTTTTTTGCAATGCTTTGGTGGTCGTGTAAATGGTCATAAAATTTAGTTAATCATCCGCAAAATTAAGTTATTGCTTCATAACTGCATAAATTTTCGTAATTTTGCGTGTTTTAAGCAGCAACACCAATTAAAGCAATCCTATGAAAGATAAGAGAATCTTGTATGTGTCTTCCGAAGTAGTTCCATACCTCCCTGAGACCGAGATTTCTTCCATGTCGTTTGAGGCCCCAAGGATGGTCAATAATAAAGGCGGTCAAATCAGAATTTTCATGCCAAGGTATGGAAATATTAACGAACGTAGACATCAGTTACACGAGGTTATTCGCCTTTCGGGGATGAACTTGGTGATTAATGATATGGACATGCCGCTCATTATCAAGGTAGCCTCTATTCCGAAGGAACGAATGCAGGTGTACTTTATAGACAATGAAGAATATTTTAAAAGAAAGGCGACCTATGCAGATGAAGAGGGAAATCTGTTTCCAGACAATGACGAGCGCGCTATCTTTTTTGCCAAAGGTGTTATTGAAACCGTTAAAAAATTGAATTGGTCGCCAGACATCATCCATGTTCATGGCTGGTTGGCTTCGTTCTTACCTTTATACCTGAGAAACTACTATGGCAACGAACCCTTGTTCGAAAATAGTAAAATAGTTACCTCTGTGTACAATCAAGGCTTTGATGGTACGTTAGATGAAAAGGTGACCGATAAAATGAGTTTCGACGGTATTGCTGAAGATAAAGTTGCAGTGTTGAAGAGCCCAGATTATACGAATGTAATGAAAGTGGCTTTAGAAAATTCTGATGCTGCCATCGTTAATTCAGAAGAAATCCCCCAAGCATTGAAAGAATACCTCGAAACCATCGAAATTCCAGTGCTGCCATACCAAAACACAGAAACCATCCAAGACGCATATTTAGATTTTTACCAAAACAAAGTACTGGCATCAGAATAGCCGTATTTTTTAAGAAGCATTATGAAGATAAAGAATCTACTGCCAAAATTAATGGCAATTTTAGTCGTAATTGTGGTTTTCGCTTCCTGTGAGGAAGATTTCAATACCATTGGATCTGACATTGTAGACCAAAATTTCACCACCGAATTATTCGACCAGAGTACCGTTGTGTCTTACAGCAGAAAGTTGTTGCCTGTCCAGACCAATGCCCTTCCGTCGTATCAACTAGGGGTTTATAACGATCCGGTTTACGGAAAATCAACCATTAACTTGTTGAGCCAGCTCACCTTGTCAGAAACCGATCCTGATTTTGGAGATTGTACCCAATTAGATAGTGTAGTATTGTACCTGCCATTTTATAGTACCGCAACTACAGTCGATTCTGTGACTACTTTTACCACAGATTCTATCTTCGGAAATGATCCCATTAATATTTCTATCTACGAGTCGAAATTCTTTCTTAGGGACCTTGATCCAGAAGCCGGATTTGAGGAGCAACAGAAGTACTATTCGAACCAAGGACGAACTTTTGAAAACTTTTTGGGAGGTAAAATCATGACCATAGAAAATTTTGTACCTAGTAGCGAAGGAATCGTACTGAATGATACGGTAACACTTCCACCTGGCTTACGAGTTGCATTACCCAATGAGTTTTTCCAACGCAAAATCTTTGAACAGGAAGGAACAGCAAACCTCATTAATAATAACAACTTCCGTGAATTCTTAAGAGGACTGTATTTTAAAGTAGATAGCCCTACCGAAAATGGCAGCTCTTTTATTTTCGACGTTCTCGACGGTGATAACGATCCAGAGAATGATGCGAGAATTGATTTGTTCTACACCTTTAAAACACTAACTGGAGAAACGTGTGAAGAAAACACGCAAGACCCGATTGAAACAGTGCTCCGACTCAATTTTGACGCGATTAGCGTGAATACCTTCGATAATGAATTGAATCCGTCTATTGCAAGTACCTTGGCCAACCCAAATATTGACGATGGTGAAGAAAACCTGTATGTGCGGGGTGGCGACGGTATTGTCTCGGTAATTGAATTGTTCGGTGAAGATTTAGATGGAAACGGAGTAGCAGACGAGCTAGAGTTTTTGCGTGATCAAGAATGGCTTATCAATGAAGCCAACCTCATTTTTTATGTAAATAGAGATATAGTGCCCAGTGGAGATAATGAACCGCTGCGCTTAGTGATTTATGAAACTGGAAATGATAACTTTTTGGCAGACCTTCCCTTAGACCCAACTTCAGGAGAAGAACCTTTTGAAGCACTGGTAGACCATTATGGTCCGTTAGAGCGTGGTACCGATGCCAATGGTGATTTCTACAAGATTAGAATCACCAACCATGTGAGCAACCTTATTAATAGCGACTCTACAAATGTGCCTTTAGCGCTGGTAGTTTCGCAGAATGTGACGGTTTTCGACTTTCAGGATTTGGAAAATTCTCAAGCTCCGGGAATCGATAATGTGCCGGCTTCCACCGTTGTTTCTCCAGAAGGAACGGTACTCCACGGAAACAGAACTTCGAATGAAGCCAAACGTTTGAAACTTCAGATTTTCTATACTGAACCCAACTAATTTTATTCTTTATGTGCGGAATTGTAGGATATATAGGTAACAGAGAAGCATATCCCATTATTATAAACGGGTTAAAACGTTTAGAATATCGTGGTTATGATAGTGCTGGTATTGCATTGTTTGATGGTACCCAAATTCAACTTAGCAAAACAAAAGGCAAGGTAGCAGATCTTGAATCGCGTGTTGCTGCTGAAATTAAAACGAACGGTAGTTTGGGGATAGGCCATACCCGATGGGCTACCCACGGCGTTCCCAACGATGTCAATTCGCACCCGCATTACAGCAATAGCGGAGATTTGGTTATCATCCACAACGGAATTATAGAAAACTATGCTTCCATTAAAAAGGAGCTTATCAACCGCGGGTATCATTTCAACAGTGATACCGATACCGAAGTATTGGTAAACCTGATCGAAGAAATTAAGAAACAGGAAAATGTAAAATTGGGTAAGGCAGTGCAAATTGCACTTAACCAAGTCGTAGGAGCCTATGCCATTGCATTGTTCGATAAAAATAAACCTGATGAAATCGTTGTAGCTAAACTCGGGAGCCCTTTGGCCATCGGGATTGGAGACGACGAATTTTTTGTTGCGAGTGATGCAACCCCTTTTATTGAATTTACCAACAACGCCATCTATCTTGAAGACGAAGAGATGGCAATTATACGTCGCGGTCGTGACGTGAAAGTGCGTAAAATTAAAGGAGACAACCTCGTAGATCCTTACGTACAAGAGCTTCAACTAAATATTGAACAGATTGAAAAAGGAGGGTACGACCACTTTATGCTCAAAGAAATCTATGAGCAACCTTCTGTAATCAAAGATACCTATCGTGGGAGGCTCTTGGCCAACAAGGGCATTGTAAAGTTGGGTGGTTTAGAAGATTATATTGAAAAATTCACCAATGCCAATCGTATTATCATTGTTGCTTGCGGAACGTCGTGGCACGCTGGTTTGGTAGCTGAATATATTTTTGAAGACCTTGCGCGAATTCCTGTAGAGGTAGAATACGCTTCCGAGTTTCGATATAGAAACCCAATTATCACGGAGAAAGATGTGGTCATCGCGATTTCACAAAGTGGGGAAACTGCCGATACCTTGGCTGCCATAAAATTGGCGAAAGAAAAAGGAGCATTTGTCTACGGAGTCTGCAATGTAGTGGGTTCTACCATTTCTAGAGAAACACACAGCGGCACCTATACACACGCGGGTCCCGAAATTGGTGTGGCTTCAACCAAAGCATTTACCACGCAAATCACTGTGTTGATGATGATGGCGCTTCGATTGGCGAAGGCAAAAGGAACAGTTTCACAAAGCGACTATATGTTGCATTTGCGGGAGTTAGATACCATCCCTGGAAAGGTGGAAGAGGCGCTGCAAGGTGACGATAAGATTAAAGAAATTGCTGCGAAGTATAAAGATGCGGCTAATTTCTTGTACCTCGGAAGGGGCTATAACTTCCCAGTAGCTTTAGAAGGTGCTTTAAAACTTAAAGAAATATCTTATATCCACGCCGAAGGGTATCCCGCTGCCGAAATGAAACACGGCCCTATCGCGCTAATTGATGAGCAGATGCCCGTGGTGGTAATTGCAGTAAACAGCAACCACTATGAGAAAGTAGTGAGTAATATCGAGGAGATCAAGGCCAGAAAAGGGAAAATTATTGCCGTGGTCACCGAAGGTGATACCCAGGTTAAAGAATTGGCAGACTACATCATGGAGGTGCCTAAAACTCCAGAATCACTGAGCCCGTTGGTAACAACCATCCCATTACAGTTGTTGTCATACCATATTGCTGTCATGTTAGAAAAGAATGTAGATCAGCCGCGAAACTTGGCGAAGAGTGTGACGGTAGAGTAATCTTTTTTATACTTTTCTAGTACAATCTCTGCGGAATAATTCTATTTTTATTTCGTGAAAGTCATCAACCTTATTTCTGGTCCGCGAAACCTATCTACCGCACTCATGTACAGTTTTGCGCAGCGACTCGATATGAAGGTGCTGGACGAGCCATTTTACGGATATTATCTTTCGAATGCTGATGTAAAAATCCAGCATCCTTGCCACAATGAAATAGTGAGAACCATGCCGAATGATGCAGCTTTGGTGTTAAACCAAATTAGAGCGTTGTCTTCATCTCATCATGTTTTCGTAAAGGGAATGGCGCACCATTATTTGAGCGATGCTCCTGAATTTATTCTGAAATGGCACAACATTATTTTAATTCGCCATCCTAAAAAGTTATTGGCTTCTTTTGCGAAAGTTATAGAGCACCCCACCCTAGATGATATCGGGATAAAAAAGGCTTCGGAAATTTTCACCTACCTAACTTCAGAGGGAAAAACGCCCATTGTAATCGATAGTGACGAACTGCTAAAAGATCCATCGACCTATCTTAAAAAAATCTGTAGCTTGTTGCAGATCCCCTTTTTTGAAGCAATGCTGTCATGGAAAAAGGGAGGCATTCCTGAAGATGGGATTTGGGCCGAACATTGGTATGCAAACGTCCACAATTCTGAAGGGTTTGCCGTGCAGCGAACAAGTGACCAACCATTACCTGAATACTTGGAGCCTGTGTTGGCTGCTGCACTTCCGTATTATAATATTCTAAAGAATCATATTTTAAAAAACGATTAAATGCTACAAAAACGTACTCCCAAAAACGACACGATTCAAGTATATGTAAAGGATGGTCTGTACCCTCGAAATGAAGCCAAGGTTTCTGTTTTTGATAGTTCGGTACAGGGAGGCGATGCCGTTTGGGAAGGCCTTCGCGTATATCCTGAGGGTGTTGTTTGCCTCGATAAGCATTTAACACGTTTGCAGGAAAGTGCAAAAACGTTGGCGTTTACAGACATTCCTTCAAAAAAAGAAGTAAAGGCAGCAATTAAAATGACGCTGGATGCCAATGGCATGACCGACGACACCCACATACGATTAACCCTTACCCGAGGTGAAAAAATAACCAGTGGTATGGACCCGAGACTAAACCAAGATGGGTCGTGCCTGATTGTGCTGGCCGAATGGAAACCGCTGGTGTATGACAATGATAGCGGCATAAAAGTAATCAGTGCGAGTCAGCGCCGCAATGCGCCACAGTATTTAGACAGTAAAATACACCACAACAACCTCCTCAACAATATCATCGCTAAAATACAAGCCAACGTAGCAGGCAAAGATGCAGGATTGATGTTGGATGACCGCGGATTCGTAGCAGAACTTAATGGAAGCAATTTGTTTATGGTGAAAGATGGGACGATAGTGACTCCTTATGCCCATGCGTGTCTGCCGGGGATTACGCGCGCCACAGTAATAGAAATATGCAAGGAAAATAGCATCGACATTGAAGAACAAGACATCACCTTATCGCAACTCTACAATGCCGACGGCGTATTTGCTACAGGAACCATGGGTGAATTGACCCCTGTGGTAGAGATTGATGGTAGGGAGATACAAAAGGATGATGCGTTGATGGCAGAGCTGCTGGCCTTGTTCAAAAATAACATTCGGAACTATTGTGAGGTTTTAGATTCGTAAAGAAGCAGAATAAATTTTTACCCCTTCCAAGCATCGGTTCACACCGATGCCCGCCTTTCCCTGAGATGCTCGTTCCTCGCATGGGAAGGAGCCTTTGTTTGTTGATGCGGTAATTCTGTTTTGTTTTTGTGGCAGCGATAGCAGCGGCATCCTTTTTAATTTGTCAAGACCTTTCGACTGCCCGCCAGCATAAATCTTTCGGGCTGGCGCTCAAGGTGACAAATTAAAAATATACAGCGTATAGCGCGGTGCCCCGAAGTTTTAACGAAGGGGTAGCCACCCAAAAAACACAGATGAAATTTTTAGTGATTTTGGGTTGTGATATTCGGTAAGAAAAAACTATCTTTGCACCGTTAAAAACAAGGGTGCTTTTTGCGCCCGTAGATAACTAAAACAGATACAGTTAACAATGGCACAAGTTACAGGAAAAGTTGCACAGATTATTGGCCCAGTAGTAGACGTTGAGTTTGCGAACGGAGCTGAACTTCCGAAAATTTACGACAGTCTCGTAGTAGACAACCACGGAAATAAATTGATTCTTGAAGTACAATCGCACGTAGGTGAAAATACGGTACGTACCATCTCTATGGACTCTACCGATGGTTTGAGCCGAGGTGTTGACGCTGTTGCAACAGGATCGCCTATCCAAATGCCAATCGGCGAAGCGGTATACGGGCGTCTGTTCAATGTAATTGGTGACGCTATTGACGGTATCGGTGACCTTCCGAAAGAGGGAGACAACGGATTGCCAATTCACCGTGAAGCACCAAAATTTGAAGATCTTTCTACTTCTACCGAAGTATTGTTTACAGGTATTAAGGTAATCGACCTTATTGAGCCGTATGCAAAGGGTGGTAAAATTGGTCTTTTTGGTGGTGCAGGTGTAGGTAAAACCGTATTGATCCAGGAATTGATTAACAACATTGCAAAGGGTCACGGTGGACTTTCAGTATTTGCAGGAGTAGGAGAGCGTACACGTGAAGGAAACGACTTGTTGCGTGAGATGTTAGAATCTGGAATTATTAAGTACGGAGACGAATTCTTGCACTCGATGGAAGAAGGCGGATGGGACTTGACCAAAGTTGACAAAGAAGCCATGAAGCAGTCGAAAGCGACTTTCGTATTCGGACAGATGAACGAACCACCAGGAGCACGTGCGCGTGTTGCTTTGTCTGGTTTGACTATTGCTGAGTATTTCCGTGATGGAGCAGGAGACGGACAAGGAAAAGATGTACTTTTCTTCGTAGATAACATTTTCCGATTTACACAAGCAGGTTCTGAGGTGTCGGCACTTTTAGGTCGTATGCCATCTGCGGTAGGATACCAACCAACCTTGGCAACCGAGATGGGTGCCATGCAGGAACGAATTACATCAACAAAGAAAGGATCGATTACATCGGTACAGGCGGTATACGTACCTGCAGATGACCTTACCGATCCGGCACCGGCAACAACCTTTGCCCACTTAGATGCAACAACGGTACTTTCTAGAAAAATTGCTGAGCTTGGTATTTATCCAGCGGTAGATCCACTAGATTCTACGTCGCGTATTTTGACGAGAGAAATCTTAGGTGCAGATCACTATAACTGTGCGCAACGTGTAAAAGAGTTGTTACAGCGTTATAAAGAATTACAAGATATTATTGCCATCTTGGGTATGGAAGAATTATCTGAAGAAGATAAGATGGCGGTAAACCGTGCACGTCGTGTACAGCGTTTCTTATCACAGCCTTTCCACGTGGCAGAGCAGTTTACAGGTATCCCAGGGGTATTGGTAGATATTAAGGAAACCATTAAAGGTTTTAACATGATCATGGATGGTGAGTTAGACCACCTTCCGGAAGCTGCCTTTAACTTGAAAGGTTCTATTGAAGAAGCAATCGAGGCAGGTGAGAAAATGTTAGCGGAAGCCTAGATAATATTTTAGTTAAACTAAAGAATAATTCTCCCCTGCAAAGGGGAGATGTCAGCATCAGCTGACAGAGGGGGCAGTGTAGAATTGTCACTTCATTTAATAAAAGTATATCATGTATTTAGAAATAGTAACTCCAGAAGCTTCTTTAGTGAGCGGTGAAGTAGAAAGTGTAACGGTTCCGGGCATGGATGGTGAGTTTCAGATGTTGAACAACCACGCTGCTATCGTATCGTTGTTAGTTGAAGGAGAAGTTCGTTTTAAAGGAAATCCGACCATCGCCGAAGGCTTCGAAAAGAAGTTTACACAGAAAGATGGAAAATGGAATATGCACATTAACGGAGGAACGGTAGAGTGCAGCGATAACAAAGTAATTGTGCTGGCAGATTAATTTCGGCACACAAATTCCAAATAATACAGATCCCAAATTCCAAAAGGAGTTTGGGATATTTTATGCTTTATACGCTTCCATTGTCATTTCGAAGGAGGGATGACTGAGAAATCTCATGAACCAAGTGCCATGGGATTTCTCGTTTGCACTCGAAATGACAGTTTATGCTAAATAGATCGACCCTATTCCTGATTAGTAGAAATATTTTTTTTTGATGACTAAAAACCTACTGTGGAATGCGCTTTTAAAGACAAGTAATTTTCTGTTTTGTATACTACAGTTGTCATTTCGAAGGAAGAATGACTGAAAAATCTCACGAACAAATCGCTATAGGATTTCTCGTTTGCACTCGAAATGACAGTTTATGCTAAATAGATCAATACCCATTCTTGTCCGCCCGACACATAACGTTTCAAGTCTTTAAAGCCTACGGAATAGTGTGCATTTAGCGAACGTTGATTTTTAGTGTCTACTTCGGTAATAATGGTTGAAAAGGAATCTGGCAAATTAGCTTGCATGGTCTCGTACAATTTCCTGAAAATTCCTTGTTGGCGATAGGCCTTGGCGATGCAAATTTGCCCCATGACAATAAAGTTGTTGTGATGCAATAGTTTTGAAGCCGATTCAATACTGCTATAATAGCGATGTATTTGTTGGAACATAGGTCGCAACACTTCAATGTCATTTCCAAAATCAGGGTGCATACTGAGTGCGTAGCCTACCACTTTTTCGCCATCCTTTGCGACGATATGCGGGCATTTCTCATGCATTGCTTTCAATAGTGCAAAATCGTGCTGCACCGTGACAAACCCTTCGGATTTTTGTGCTGCTTCTGAAACAGACTCGGGTAGATTTTGTTGTTGCAATTGCAATATCTGATGCAATTCTTTTTCCGAAGTAACAAGTGAATAGGAAATCATGTGCAGTCAGTTTATCTCACTAAGATACTTAAATTGTGAGCTCATTTTCAGTTTGGGCTTAAATTACCTCTTTAGAGATTTTTTTCGATATTTTATTCCCTCTTAAAAGTTTCTCAAGGGGTGCTTTTTTCCAGATAGAATATCATAAATTGCAGGTGATAACAATTTGGTTGTCGGAAAAAAAGTAGAAATATAGATGAGCTCCTTTATAGCAGACATTATTATCCAAGCCACCCAAAAATTTAAGGGAAAACAGAAGTATTCTTCAGGAAAACCTTCTAAATATGAGCTCGCAAAAGAATACCGGCAATTTGTAATTTCCTTTAAAAGGAATTTAAAAAATTTAATACTTATTATCATAGGTATTTTTTCTGCCTCCTTTGGCTTTAAGGGCTTTCTGCTTACAAACGATTTTATCGATGGTGGGGCTACCGGAATCTCGTTGCTGCTTGCTGCAATTTCAGACATCCCACTTTACGTACTCATTATAGCGGTAAACCTTCCCTTTATATTTTTGGGCTATCGAATTATGGGACGCCGATTTGCAGTGAAAACCGCTTTGGCCATTATTGGGCTTGCGCTTTGTGTGGCTGTCGTGCCATTTCCAAATGTCACCAACGATGATCTCTTGGTAGCAGTTTTTGGCGGATTTTTCCTTGGAGCGGGAATCGGTTTGGCGATAAGAGGGGGCGCCGTTATTGACGGAACCGAAATACTTGCTATTTTTCTGAGTCGGAAATTTTCAACTACGATTGGCGATATCATTATCTTAATCAATATTATCATTTTCTCGTTTGCGGCCTATCTCCTTTCTATTGAAATTGCCCTATATTCTATGATTACATATATCGCCGCTTCAAAAACATTAGATTTTATTATTGAGGGTATCGAAGAATACATAGGCGTGACCATTATCTCCTCCCAGAGTACTCGCGTAAAAAATATGATTATCGATAATCTGGGTCGTGGTGTCACCATTTACAAAGGTCAGGGCGGCTACGCAAAGGATGGTGTTTCTAGAGAGTTAGATATTATTTATACGGTTATTACACGGCTGGAGTTAAACAAACTAAATACCGAAATAGAAAAAATTGAGCCGGATGCATTTATCGTCATGAACAGTATAAAAGACATCAAAGGGGGAATGATTAAAAAACGGCCTCTAAAACATTAGCTCTTGTTTTGAACATATTACATTCCATTTGTCAATGGAAGTAATTCCTTTACCCTTCTGTATCTTTGCAGTGCTTTTTAAAAAGCTACACTTATGACCGAAACGAATATGCTTACATATATTGACAATGTTTTACGGCACATGCCGCAATCATGGTTGCAACTTACTACCCATCGTCTAGATATTTACGATGAGAATTTGGCGAAGACGCAGTTCTTAGAACAGTTTGAAGAGTTGTATCACCAACAAAATTCAGAAAAAGCAGCACTAGCAGATTTACCTACTGCATACGACTATATCAGGTTGGGCCATCCTTTGTCTTGTATCCTAGAATGGGCTATGGGTCGTTTACACAGTCTGCCGGCAGAAAACGTCATTAGTTTTTCATCGTACCCCATGCCTATATTGGCAATTTTGAGAAAAAATTCATTAGATCAAACGCCCACCAGGATTTTCTATACGGCTGAAGTACCACCAATACTCGAGGGTGATTTGTTACAGCGCGTGTATGGGTATGATTTTGAACTCTTAAAGGTGCAGAATCTAGCTGAAATTTCAGAAGGTGAAGGTAGTTCTGTTTTCATTTCAAAAAGTGATACAATTACACAAAGCGAACTACACCCCGCTGTTGATTTCTATGTGACCGCATATTCAAATCTTGGAAGCATTTTGATGGTTCAGCATGAAAAGAACCACAATTATATTTCGGAAATACAACATGTTCGTAGGCGCGAAACCATTGCCATGACACCAGCAAACAGTCTAGAAGCACTACAGTCGCTAGCAAATCAATCTGCTATCGCTTCACATATTCATAATCTTGAAAACAACCGAAAGGAAGTCGTTGCTAACATACACGACGTTACCGGCACTAACAGCAAGGCTGTGGTTGGTTCTAGCGGACTTTCAGTGCAGTATGCTATCATGATGGGCCTTGTGCACCACGCGATTGAAAATCACCAAGGGAAAGCCATTAAGTTTATTGTCCCACCAAATTGTTATGGTGGCACGAACGATCAAGCAAGACGTGTGGCCGCGGCTATACGAAATGTGGAAGTGGTAGACCTTCCTGTAGATGGAAATAATGATATGGTGCGCAGTATCGATAAGGTGTTGGCAGAAGTTGCTAAAGATGATGCTGTACCTTATATTATTGCTGAAATACCTACAAATCCGAGAGTAGAGGTGCCTGATTTACAAGAATTGAAGCGGGTATTGGAAAAAGAACGCACCACAGCATCTGATACTGCGGCTATAGATCCTGTCTTTATTTTAGATCAAACGTTTTGCCCGAACGTTCAGTTTTTGGGCAATGGCGAAGTGCTTTCTACTGTCCGAGCCCTGTCTTATGTAAGCGGCTCTAAATTCCCTAGCGGAGGGCGAAGTACTGCTGGTTACTGTGTAGGAAATACGAAGGCACAAGGTCTGATGGACAGAATTGCGTTACATCTAAACCTCTGTGAAAACGAAGCTACACCACTTCAGTATGACATATTGGCCCAGCAGTTACCGTCCATGAATCAACGGATTGAGGCTGCGTATCAAAACACAAGATCGTTTGTTACTTTTATTGAACAAAAGCTACCTGAGGCTAAAATTAATTTTGTGTCTGAAGAATTGGCCAAACAAGGATTTAAACCGTCTGTTTTTTCGCTGGATTTACCTACAAAAGGAGCAACACCAGAAAAGAGAGAGGCGTATAAAAGAGCACTCAATCACACCTTAATCGATTTAATGATTACAGAAATACCACAAGAAAGTAAGTACTGTGTAAGTTATGGGCAGCTAAAAGGTTGCTATTGGACTATTCCCGCCACTTCTACCCAAGGTACGACCAAAGAAGGAGATAAAGATTATATTGCCCGTGTAGCACTTTCGCCTGAAATGGATTTGGAAAAACATAAAGAAGTGTTTTCACAGTTTGTTGAAATGATTGATTGATTTGGTCAAAATTTAAAGCATACAAGTGAATACCATTCTCTTGTTTATCTTTACGTATGTTGCCAAAAAAACTTCAAAAAAAGTTAGAGGACCGATCTTCAGATAACGCACTCCGCAGTTTGGGGAAGGCTAGTGATTCGGTCGATTTCTCGTCTAATGATTATTTGGGTTTTAGTACTTCGGAACTAATCTTTAACCGTGCTTCGGAAATTTTAAAGCATCACCACCTTCAAGTGAATGGAGCCACAGGTTCTCGGTTACTTTCTGGAAACCATTCGTTATTTCGACTCGCAGAAGATAAGATTGCCCAATTCCACAACTCCGAAAGTGCACTGATTTTCAATAGCGGCTATGATGCCAACTTAGGATTTTTCAGTAGCGTACCCCAGCGAGGTGATTTTATTCTATACGATGAATTGTGCCATGCCTCCATACGTGACGGCATACAGATGAGCCACGCCAAATCGTATAAGTTTAGGCATAACAATCTAGAACACCTATCATCTATATGTCAGGTTGAGCGCAGTCGAAACCTCAATCAAAATTCTGAAATATACATCGTCACAGAATCCACCTTCTCTATGGACGGTGACCAACCCGATTTAAAAGGTCTGGTAGCACTTTGTAAAAAATATAACTGTCACTTAGTGGTAGACGAAGCCCATGCATTGGGAGTTGTTGGTGAGCACGGTGAAGGTCTCGTACAACAATTAGGGATAGAAACCGAAGTATTCACTAGAATTATAACCTTCGGAAAAGGTCTAGGGTGCCACGGGGCCGCAATTTTGGGACGCCCAGAATTAAAACAATACCTGGTGAATTTTGCCCGAAGTTTTATCTATACCACAGGCTTACCGCCACATTCTATAGCCACTATTTTAGCAGCGTACGAACAACTAGAAAACGATACTGCGCACATTACTAAATTGAAAAATAACATAGGCTACTTACAAGAAACACTGCGAACGGAAGGATTACAGTCGCAATTTCTTCCAAGTGATTCTGCCATTCACTGCTGTTTGGTTTCGGGTAATACAGAAACGAAGCACTTGGCTACGCAACTTCAAAAGCAGGGTTTCGATGTAAAACCTATCCTTTCGCCAACCGTACCCGAAGGCCAAGAGCGTTTGCGTGTTTGTGTTCATAGTTTTAATACGAAAGAACAAATTGAAAAACTGATGGATTTCCTCAAAAATAATCTTGAAATCACTCAAGATAAACAGGGGGAGACATATAGTTCAAGCGAATAAGGAAACGTATTTTCCTATCTTTACCCAATGGCAAAAAACCAAACCTATTTTATCACAGGGATCTCCACCGAAGTGGGCAAAACAGTCGTTTCGGCTATCGTTACTGAATCACTGCAAGCAGACTATTGGAAACCGATCCAAGCAGGCGAATTAGAAAATAGCGATACCGTGAAAGTACAACGCTTGGTGTCAAACAAAAAGAGCGTATTCCACAAACCAGCATTTGAGCTCAAAACACCTATGAGTCCGCATGCTGCTGCCGAAATTGACGGTGTTTCGGTTTCAGCAAAAAAAATAAAGCGTCCCGACACAAATAACTCATTGGTGATGGAAGGTGCTGGCGGATTGCTAGTTCCGTTAAACAACAACGAAACCATCACAGACCTCATTCATCCAGAAGACCAGGTGATTGTGGTTTCCCGCCATTATTTAGGCAGTATCAACCATACACTGCTAACCATTGAAGCCTTGCAGGCGAGAAACTTGAATGTCTTCGGAATTATTTTTAGTGGCGCAGCACACGCAAGTACCGAGCAAATCATTGCAAAAATGTCGGGAGTCAGAATTCTGGGCCGTATTGACGAAGAACCCTATTTTGATAGTAATGTAGTAAAAGAATATGCAGCAGTCTTAAGGAATAAACTAACGTCACCCTGAACTTGTTTCAGGGTCTCACATTATGAAAACCAGTTTTGTTTACATATTGACAAACACGTATCGAACGACTTTTTACATTGGAATTACGTCTAATTTGCAAAAGAGAATCGTGGAGCATGCTAATGGAATCGGTTCTAAATTTGCTATAAAGTATAATTTGACCGATTGTGTTTATTATGAAACGTTTATTGATATAAAACAAGCTATTGCAAGAGAAAAGCAATTAAAGAATTGGAAAAGAGATTGGAAATTAAATTTAATAAGGGAGAAGAACCCTACTTTAAAAACTTTAATTTTCACCTAAATTATGTGATGCTGAAACAACCAGCCCGATAGACATGGTCTAGCGGGGTTCAGCATGACGAAATATAACACTGAGCGTCACCCTGAACTCGTTTCAGGGTCTCACAAACCGAATTTCATAAGAGATGCAAACCTAATAGAATAAATATTAGGTGTTGGCTAGATGATGAGATGCTGAAACAACCAGCCCGATAGACATGATTTGGTGGGTTCAGCATGGCGAAATATAACACTCACTATCACTCCAAATTTATTTCAGGATCATGCAACCTTACAGAAAATATTGAAACAAAATTGAATTCCCCCTTTGAAGGGGGCTAGGGGGATGTTTACATTTGTAAGATGAAACTTCAGGATAGAGACAAAAACCACATCTGGCACCCACTTACCCAACATAGAACCGCCCAGCCACCTATCGGGATCGTTAAGGCTAAAGGTGCATTGCTTTGGGATGAGGAGGGTAACGAGTACATAGATGGCATTGCGTCTTGGTACACCGCCATGTACGGCCACGGGCATCCAACCATCACAAAGGCAATCACCCAACAAATGGAGACCTTGGATTTTGTCATGTTTAGCGGATTGACACATGAACCTGCTGTGCGGCTTTCTGAAAAATTAATGGAAGTCCTTCCTGCGAACCAACAAAAGATATTTTTTAACGACAACGGTTCCACTGCCGTAGAAGCGGCCATCAAAATGGCGCTTCAATACCATCATAATGCTGGTGAAAAGAGAGATACCATCATTGCATTTGAAAACGGATTTCATGGCGATACGTTTGGCGCCATGAGTGCTTCCGGATTATCGGCCTACAACGGCCCGTTTGAAGATTTTTTGTTGAAAGTGATCCGTATTCCCGTTCCGCAGGAAAAAAACTCAGAAGGTGTTCTCGAGCTATTGAAAAATAGCATTGAAGCAAACAAATGTGCGGCCTTCATCTTTGAACCGTTGGTGCAGGGAGCTGCCGGCATGAAATTTCATTCGGCTGCCGGCCTAAGTGCCCTTATCGAATCGTGTCAACAAAACGACGTAATTTGCATTGCCGATGAGATTATGACAGGTTTTGGAAAAACAGGTAAAACCTTTGCGTCTCACTATCTTACCCATCAGCCCGACATTATATGTCTTAGCAAAGCACTTACCGCAGGAATGTTTCCGTTAAGCATTACGAGCTGCACCCAACAAATCTTCGACCGATTTTTAAGTACGGAAACGCATAAGGGTTTTTTCCACGCACATACGTTTAGCGCCCATCCATTGGGATGTGCTGCCGCATTGGCTGGGTTAAAGTTATTACAGTCTGATGAAATTATAAAGCAACAAAAGTTGATAGCAAACGCCCACGAAAACTTTGTTCAGAAAATTGCAAAACACCCCAAAGTTCATGAAGCGCGTTGTAAAGGGGTGATATTGGCGATAGACCTTGCTGTTGAAATGGAACGCTATGGAAACCTGCGCGATCGTCTCTATCAATACTTTTTAGAACAAGGTATTCTACTACGACCTTTGGGTAATACCATTTATGTGTTACCGCCTTATGTGATTTCGGAAGATCAGCTTCAAAAAATGTATGATAGTATTGAAGGAGCCTTGGCAATAGTGTAAATTTGCCGAAAATATAGTATTGCAACCACCCATCTCCATATCGGCCATCGCGTCTGTTTCAGCCTTTGGTGCTTCCACCGAAAAAGTTTGGCAGCGCTATCGTGACGGCGTACCCCTATTCTCTGAATTTGAAGGCACACTCATCTCAAAAGTTGCTTCGGAAATAGAAACAGAAATACAACAAATCATAGATAGCAATGACCGTTACAAGAATGTAGATCGAACAGTGCTATTGGCCATTTTAGCCGCAAAAAAGGGATGGGAGAAACTCGATGTTCGCTCAGCGAATATGGGAGTAAACATCGGTTCGTCTCGTGGGGCAACGGGCTTATTCGAAAAATACCATCAAGATTTTCAGCAACATGGTAAAGTTTCCCCATTTACGTCACCTACCACAACATTGGGAAATATATCTTCTTGGGTGGCACAAGAGTTAGGTGCTAATGGGGTGACCATAGATCATTCGGTTACCTGTTCTACCGCCATGCATGCGATCTTGAACGGAATTGCTTGGCTACAAGCCGAAATGGCCGACGGATTTTTAGTGGGTGGGAGCGAAGCTGCTCTCACGCCATTTACCATTGCGCAGATGAAGGCTTTAAAATTGTATAGCAATTCCCGTCACCGAATGGCTTGCGAGAGCATGCGATTTCAAAAAAAAGAAAACACCATGGTGTTGGGGGAAGGTGCTGCTGTGGCATATCTAGAACGGGGTATCAGTGAACGAACCAAAGCGGTTATTGCAGGCTTCGGATTTGCATCTGAAATCTTAACCCACAACAGCTCCATTTCAGAAAATGCAGATTGTTTTCAACATTCGATGCAACGGGCTATGGAAAATGCCGATTTAAAAACTGTAGATGCTATTGTACTGCACGCGCCAGGAACGGTAAAAGGGGATATTGCCGAAAAGAACGCTATCGACCTGGTTTTCGGAAGGCAGCTGCCGTTACTCACTTCTAACAAATGGTTGTTGGGGCACACCTTTGCTACTTCTGGGATGTTGAGTGTAGAAATGGCTGTACTCATGCTTCAGCATAATAAATTTATAGAAAACCCATTTTTTCCGAATGCGAGACACCTTCCGCAGGAGTTAAAAACCGTCATGGTAAACGCAGTGGGATTTGGTGGAAATGCTGTTAGTATTATTCTGCGGAAACCCTAAAAATTGTATTCAATTTTCCTATTTTTGAAATCTTACACGATGTCTGGTTGAGCGCTAGCCCGAACGAATTATTCGGGCGGGAAGTCTAAACCTTCATTGTTTGACGTTTTCCGAAAATATTTGCAAAAATTAGTACCAAAGAACTAATATGACTGAAATCAAGCACAACTGGACCAAAGAAGAAATCTTAGCTATTTACAACAAACCGATGATGGAGTTGCTTTATGAGGCAGCTACGGTGCATCGCGAACACCATAACCCAAACCAAGTACAGGTTTCTACCTTGCTTTCTATTAAAACGGGGGGATGCCCAGAAGACTGTGGATATTGCCCGCAGGCGGCACGGTACCATACCGATATTGAAGGAAACGCTTTAATGTCTGTACCACATGTAAAGGCACAGGCACTACGCGCAAAAGCAAGCGGAAGCTCACGTGTCTGCATGGGAGCGGCTTGGCGAAATGTAAAAGATGGTGAAGAGTTTGACCAGGTGCTGGAAATGGTACGAACCATCAATAAATTAGATATGGAAGTGTGCTGTACGCTCGGTATGATTACCGAGAACCAAGCACAGCGTTTAGCTGAAGCGGGTCTCTATGCCTACAACCATAATTTAGATACTTCAGAAGATTATTACAAAGATGTGATTTCTACGCGTGCTTATAAAGACAGGCTCGATACTATTGGAAACGTTCGTAAAACAAATGTTACCGTATGCAGCGGTGGAATTATCGGCATGGGTGAAGCTGTTGAAGATCGCGCAGGAATGTTAGTAGCTTTGGCAAGTTTGAGTCCGCAACCGGAAAGTGTCCCGATCAATGCCCTGGTGCCTGTAGAGGGTACTCCCATGGGTGAGATTGAAAAAGTAAGTATTTGGGAAATGATCCGTATGGTAGCTACTACCCGGATTGTGATGCCACAAACCCAAGTTCGATTGTCTGCCGGGCGTACAGAAATGAGCCGTGAAGGACAAGCCATGTGCTTTTTCGCGGGAGCCAATTCTATTTTTGCAGGAGACAAGTTATTGACTACACCCAATCCCGATGTAAATGAAGACATGGAAATGTTTAAGTTACTCGGTTTACAGCCTATGAAGCCTTTTGTAAAAAAAGAGCAGCCAGAAACTGTAGAAGCTCAGTATTCGAAATACAAGGCACAAGGTGAAAAGCCAAAATGGACCCGCCCGGGGCATACCATTGAGCGCAACGAAGAGGCAAAGGCAAAAGCAAAAGCCTAATTATTCAATTAATTTTATACATATCAAATTCATAGATAATGGTTTCAGCATATTGATTGAAACCATCTAATGTTACCTTAAAGTTTCGTAATTTCGTTGTTTACATTATGCAGCTACAAGAAATAGACAGGGTACATAGTATTACGAAAGAAGACTTTAAGAAAAACTACTTAAAGCCTCAGAAGCCTGTTATTATTGAGCATTTTGTAGATGACTGGCCAGCGGTTCAAAAATGGGACTTAGATTATATGGCTAAAGTGGCCGGAGACATTACGGTTCCCCTGTACGATGATAGGCCCGTACGCCACGACGAAGGTTTTAATCAGGCGCATGCCGAAATGAAAATGCGTGATTATGTTGCGTTGCTGAAAAAGGAACCGACCCGATACCGTATTTTCTTGTGGAATATTCTAAAGGAAGTTCCCGAACTACAGAAAGATTATACCTATCCAGATTTTGGAATTAGCTTGATGAAGGGCTTGCCGATGCTCTTTTTTGGTGGCGAGGACAGCTATACCTTTATGCATTATGATATCGATTTGGCTAATATTTTCCATTTTCATTTCCACGGAAAAAAGGAGGTCATTTTGTTTGACCAAAGTCAGAATGACTACCTGTATAAAATCCCTCATTCGTTGATCGTACGAGAAGATATCGATTTTAAGAATCCCGACTACAACAAATGGCCTGCACTGAAAAATGCGCAAGGTTTCCGGGGTAATTTAGAGCACGGAGAAGTATTGTATATGCCTGAGGGCTATTGGCACTACATGCGCTACATCACACCAGGGTTTTCAATGAGTCTTCGCGCCATTGCCAGAAACCCAAAAAATTTGGGAAAAGCAGTCTACAATATTGCTATTATGCGCCACTACGACAATCTGATGCGTCGTTTGCAAGGCCAAAAATGGATAGATAAGAAGAACGAAAAGGCGATTGAAAGAACACACGAGAAATTGGGTATTTCTTAATTTTCTCTTCACTCTTCACTCTTCACTCTTCACTACCTCTGTGACTTTATCCCAAACCAGGTTCGGTTCCCAGCCTCGGTAGAATAGATAGTCTGCTAGTTTCTTCTTTTTTTTCTGAAGATTGGTTTCATTTTCTAATTGTCGCAATCGTTTTTCAGCCAGTTCGTGGAACGTCTTTTGGTAGTCTGTTTCTGAAATTTCTTTGAGTGCGAGAGTGATGTTGTATTTTGAAATATCCCGAAATTTTAATTCGCGAACAATCCGGTTGCGTCCCCATTTTTTTGTTCGGAATTTTCCACGGGCAAATGCTTGGGCAAACCGCGTTTCGTTTAAGTAGTTTTGGGTGATTAGATGGTGGATGATTTGGTCTATAGCCTCAGGAATCATGCGCATATCGCGCAATTTTTTCTGCACATCTTTATGACACCGTTCCTGATAAGCGCAGTAGTGCTCTAGCTTTTTCTTTGCCTCGTATACGGTGTATGTTTTATGCTGTTGCACGTGCTTTCTTGTTTAGAGCGATTTTAGGTTGCTGAGCCTGTCGAAGCATAGCCTCTTCTACGGTGTATGTTTTGTGGGTGTTCACGGGTGGAAAATACTATTTTTTATAGGAATATATGTGAGATGCTGAAACAAGTTCAGCATGACGTCACCCTGAACTTGTTTCAGGGTCTTATACGAGTTTGCGTTAGGGATAGTAGCGGCCCGCCCGAACGTGCCTTTTCGGTATGGGCAGGCATCCCCCGATCCCCGATAGTTATCGGGGCGGGGATATAGCGTATAGCCCGACCATTTTGGACACTGAGGTGTCATACTGAGCGCAGTCGAAGTGTCTTCGAAGTGTCAAATAGGGAACCTGCCTTGCCGGCAGGCAGGCGCCCAAAAACAAAAAAACCCCTTCCAATCCCGATAGCTATCGGGAGAAAGGGGTTCTAGGTATTATTTTATCTCTTCACCATTTTTGTCGTTAAAATGGTATTCAAGATACGTGTAAGCATCTCTTGGTTGGATTTTTATCCATTTTTTGTGCTCCATGAACCATTTGGTTCGCACAGATGGAAAGCCTTTAATTAAAAAAGCCGCTATAAAAGGATGTGTGTTTAGGGTAATCTTTTTATAGTCTTTTTTGAGGATCCTTTTTAGATCTTCGGTAATTCTGTTCACCACTGTAATGGGTGCTTCAATTTCGCCAGCTTCCATTCCTGGGGCCTCTTCACGTGTTTTAATGTTCATTTCTGGACGTACACGTTGGCGGGTAATCTGTATTAACCCAAATTTACTTGGGGGTAGAATTTTGTGTTTCGCTCTATCTTCCTTCATTTCGTCACGAAGGTGGTTGTAGAGTTTTTTTCTATTTTCGGCTCGCGCCATGTCAATAAAATCGATTACAATAATTCCGCCCATATCTCTAAGGCGTAACTGTCGTGCTACCTCAGTAGCAGCGATCATGTTTACCTCGAGCGCGGTTCCTTCTTGGCTATTGCTTTTGTTACTACGGTTGCCACTGTTCACGTCTATAACGTGCATGGCTTCTGTATGTTCAATTACCAAATAGGTTCCTTTGCTGCTGGATACGGTTTTTCCGAAGGAAGTCTTGATTTGTCTCTCAATACCGAACTTTTCATACATCGGTACTTTCGAGTCGTAATATTTTACAATGTTTTCCTTATCGGGTGCAATTTCTTGCACATAATCTTTAATCTGTAAATAGAGGGTTTCGTCATCAATATAAATATTGGTGAAGTTGTCGTTGAAAACATCTCTAATAATAGAGGCTCCTCTGTCTAATTCACTTAACACCTTACTAGGGTGGTGCGCCCCTTGTAGCTTTTTGCACATCGCGGTCCAGCGATCTACGAGATTTTGCAAATCTCTATCCAGTTCTGCTACTTTTTTGCCTTCTGCTACGGTGCGTATAATCACTCCAAATCCTTTGGGCCGTATGCTCATGATTAAGCGTTTTAGCCTTTCTTTTTCTTCACGCGATTCTATTTTTGAGGAAACAGAAATGCGGTCTGAAAACGGGACCAACACAATATAGCGACCAGCTATAGAAAGCTCGCTGCTAATGCGGGGTCCTTTTGTGGAAATGGGTTCTTTTACAATTTGTACCAGAATAGATTGATTGTTTTTGAGGGCATTGTTAATGCCACCATTTTTATCAATCTCTTTTTCAAATGGGAAATCCTTTAAAGTATACTCTTTAAGTTTACCTGTGCTTACACGTTTTACGAATTTCAGCAAAGAGAGCACCTTCGGACCGAGGTCGTGGTAGTGCAAGAAGCCGTCTTTTTCGTAGCCTACGTTAACGAAGGCTGCGTTGAGACCGGGAACAGTTTTCCGAATCTTGGCGATAAACACGTCGCCAACAGTAAACTTGTTGTTGTCTTCTTCTTTGTGTAATTCGAGTAGTTTTCCATCTTTTAAAAGGGCAAAATCAACTTCTTGTGAACTGGATCTAATAAATAATTCGTAGTTCACGATTTTTTGATTTTAGTCCCGATAGCTATCGGGATGGATTAAACAATAATTTATCACAGGATTTAGTGCCCCAATGGGGCTACCCGTCGAAACCTAACTGCCATACATAAAAAGGACAGTCACATTTCATTTTCAAAGAACGATTTGTTTTTTAAACGAAAAAAGTAGTGTCAAAACTACTTTTTCTTGTGGCGGTTCGCGCGTCTTCTCTTTTTACGCTTGTGCGTCGCTACCTTATGTCTTTTTCTTTTTTTACCACTTGGCATATGCTTGTGTTTTTTAGATATCCCGCCAACGGCGGGATGAGTTATTATTTTACTTCAACATTGGTTTTTACACCTTCTACAAAAACCTTTGCTGGCTTAAATGCAGGTATGTTGTGTGCAGGTATTTTAATGGTAGTGTTTTTTGAAATATTTCTACCGGTTTTTTCGGCTCTAGTTTTGATGATAAAACTTCCAAAACCACGAAGGTATACATTATCTCCACCTTCTAATGAATTTTTAACTTCGGTCATGAAGCTCTCTACAGTAGCTTGTACATCTCCTTTTTCCATTCCTAGCTTTTCTGAAATTTTTGCTACTAAATCTGCTTTCGTCATTGTATTATAAGTTTTAAATTGGGTATTATAGGTTTATTTTTCGAGGTCGCAAATATAAACAATTTAATTTTTAAAACTAAGCTCTTAATCTATTAAAATATAAATAGATAACTATTACATTCGCACAATGCCCACAAACAGCTCCCCTTTTTCTAACAAACTAATAACGTGGTATTTAAAGCACAAACGTGAATTGCCATGGAGGAAAACTAAAGACCCGTACCGAATTTGGCTTTCAGAAATAATTTTGCAGCAAACACGAGTTGCACAGGGGCTTCCGTACTACCTGAATTTTGTAAACGCCTATCCTACCGTACATCACTTGGCAAATGCCCCTGAAGAAGAAGTGCTCAAACTGTGGCAAGGACTTGGGTACTACTCAAGAGCGCGAAATTTACGTGTAGCGGCAATCTTTGTGGCAAATGAGTTAAATGGCGTCTTCCCCAACGACTATAAAGGGCTCCTAAAGCTAAAAGGAGTAGGCGATTATACTGCCAGTGCAATTGCCTCTATCTGCTATAATTTGCCCACCGCCGTGGTAGATGGAAATGTATACCGGGTGTTGTCGCGTGTTTTTGGCGTAGAGACACCTATAAATAGCACAAAAGGCATCAAAGAATTCAAACAATTGGCACAACTCCTTCTAGACCCTAAACAGCCAGGAACCTACAATCAAGCTATCATGGAATTTGGTGCGCGGTATTGTGTGCCGCAAAATCCTGATTGTGGAAATTGTATTTTTTCAGATCGTTGCGAAGCGCTATTACATAATAAAGTTAAGGAGTTGCCTGTTAAACTGAAAAAAACAAAAATTAGAAAACGGTACTTCAACTATATCGTACCTGTTTCTGAAGATGGTAACACCCTTCTCAACCAACGGCAGGGGAAAGGGATCTGGCAGAACTTGTACGAGTTTCCCTTAGTTGAAACTTCCCAGGAGGTTTCAGAAAAAGAACTCTCACAGCACGACGCTTTCGCGGAAATCGTTACCGCGGCCTTCATTACTTCCGAAGCCATCGAACCAAAAACGATAGTGAAACACAATGAAACACCTATTGTACACAAGCTGTCGCACCAACATTTAATTACGACATTCTGGATCTGGTATGTGGAGCGTTTAAAAGACAACGCACTGCCAATCCATAAACTTGAAGCGTTTCCTGTTCCAATTCTTATAGAAAACTTTTTGAAAACCTTTACGTTTCCGAAGTAACCCGAAACTATACGTCCAAAGTTTAAAAAGGACACACTATAAAATCTTAAAATTGACTATATTTAAAATTCAAAATATACCTTTGTAGATTATACAAATATTATGAGTGGAACATTGAACAAGGTCATGCTAATTGGCCACACCGGAGACGAAGTGAAAATGCATTATTTTGATGGGGGCGGAAGTATCGGGAGGTTCCCCTTGGCAACCAACGAAACCTATACCAACCGTACCACGGGCGAGCGTGTTACCAATACCGAATGGCATAACATTGTAGTGCGTAACAAGGGTGCCGAGATTTGTGAAAAATACCTAAAAAAAGGAGATAAAGTATATATTGAAGGTCGTTTAAAAACACGCAAGTGGCAAGACGAGCAAGGGAAAGACCGTTACAGCACCGAAATTCAGTGTACAGATTTTACCTTTCTTACCCCAAAAACTGATGGGAGCGGCGCGCCATCTTCCAGTAACGACCCACAATCGTCTGCTAAGCAGCAACCATCACAGACCCCTGCCCAGCAACAGCACGTGCAGCAACCCCATGGCGACGAAGATGACGATCTTCCGTTTTAAGTTTAACCAAACCCACGACATTGGATCCTGAACCCCCGAGTTTATTTATTTCACTGCTCTCTTATACCGACATTTCCAGTTTGGTTATCCTACTGGTCTTACTGCTGTGTTCGGCATTGGTCTCTGGTGCAGAAGTGGCGTTGTTTTCGCTTACCGCAACCGACTTTGAAACACCTGAAGAAAAGAATCCGAATAAAAAATTAGCGATCGTACAACGCTTGTTGGTGCGGCCCAAGAAATTGTTGGCTACCATTTTGGTCGCGAATAACCTTATTAATATCGCTATCGTTCTGTTGTTTGCTTCTTTGGGTGAAACCTTCTTCGGAAATATTAGCACTTCCTACTTTGGCGTAAACATTCGGTTTTTGGTAGAAGTGGGTGTAGTGACGTTCCTGATTTTACTTTTTGGGGAAATCCTACCAAAAATTTACGCCAGTCGGAACAAACTGTCGTTTTCACAATTCATGGCGTATCCGTTAAGTGTGCTTGACAAGCTTTTTTCTCCTGTAAGCCTCCCCATGCGGGCGGCTACATTGTTTATTGAAGATAAATTCGGAAAACAAAAATCGAACCTAAGTGTAGACCAGCTATCGCAAGCATTAGAGCTTACAGACGATCGAGATACGACCAAAGAAGAGCAAAAGATTTTACAGGGGATCGTAACCTTTGGAAACACCGATACCAAACAGGTGATGAAACCGCGTATGGATATTTTTGCGCTTAACGAAGAGATGGCGTATAAAGACATCATGCCAGAAATTATAAGCAACGGATATTCGCGTATACCAGTGTACAAAGATAATATCGATAACATTACGGGGATTTTATACGTAAAAGACCTGATGCCTTATGTAGAGCGCAAAACCTTGGATTGGTCAAGTTTGGTGCGCGATGCTTATTTCGTGCCGGAAAACAAAAAGCTAGACGATTTGTTGAATGAGTTCAAGGAAATGAAAATGCACTTGGCAATTGTGGTAGATGAATATGGTGGTACGAGCGGACTTATCTCTTTGGAAGATATTATTGAGGAAATTGTAGGGGAGATAAGTGACGAATTTGATGATGAAGATCTGATTTTTTCAAAATTAGACGACAATACCTTTGTATTTGAAGGGAAAACACCGATGAAAGACTTTTATAAGGTCATCAAAATTGAAGATCCTGATATATTCGAAGAAGTAAAAGGAGATGCCGAAACCCTCGCCGGATTCCTACTAGAAATATCAAAAGGATTTCCGAAGCAGCATGAGGTACTAAAGTTTCACCAATATGCGTTTACCATTGAAGCGTTCGATAACAAACGTATCAAACAAATAAAACTCTCAATTACACCATAACTATGCGAAGCGCGCTACTTCTTTTGTGTATCCTGCTGTTGGCCTCTTGCAATGATGAGGTAACCGTAAGGCCTGCCGCGATGTTACGGTTAGAATATCCAGCGCCAAACTATAAAGAAATAAACACAGAGTGCCAGTATTCATTTCAAAAAAATACATTGGCAAACTTAAAGGTGAAGAATGGTTGCGGAATGAACTTAGAATACCCTTTAATGGACGCAACGGTGTATATTACTTATCAAGAAATACGCAGCGCCAACCTAGATTCTTTGCTATATGACGCCCAAAAACTAACCTATGACCATAGCAAAAAGGCCCAGGCCATCTTTGAACAGCCCAGGGTAGACACCTTAAACAAGGTGTATGGCATGTTCTACTCACTCGAAGGTAATGCGGCCACACAATCGCAATTTTATGTTACAGATAGTTTGAATCACTTTGTACAGGGTTCGCTTTACTTTAATGCCAAGCCTAATTTCGATTCTATCTATCCGGCCGTCATGTACCTGCGCAACGACATAAGGCGCATCATGGAAACCATTTCTTGGGAAGAATAATCTTAGATCAACCCAATTCAATTTAAAATTATCATCACCTTTGCACTTTCGTTTAAACGATGGCAGGATCGAATGCAAAATGGTGGTACTTAGCACTACTGTCCCTTATCTGGGGGAGCTCCTTTATCTTGATAAAAAAGGGACTCGTGGGCCTTACCGACTATCAGTTGGGTTCGTTACGTATTGTGTTAACTTCCATCTTTCTGTTCTCGGTCGGTTTTAAAAGCATACGGCAAATTGAACGCCGCCATTGGAAATGGGTAGCGATTTCAGGATTTATTTCCTCGTTTTTTCCACCCTTTCTGTTCGCAATGGCGCAAAATGAAATCGACAGTGCCGTTGCTTCTATGTTGAATAGTGTGGTTCCTATCATGACCTTGCTCACCGGGTTGCTGTTGTTCAAAATTCCTTCTACCAAGTTTCAAATTGCCGGTGTCATTATCGGTTTACTAGGAACCTTGTTTCTTATTCTGGCCGGGGCCGAATTCAACCCAAATCAGAATTACTGGTATAGTTTGTTTATTCTAGCTGCCAGCGTGGGGTATGCTTTTAATGTAAATATTATCAAAAAGTATTTAAACGATATTAGTGCGTTGGCCGTTACCACAGGGAGTTTTTTGTTTATTGTGATACCTGCAGGAGCGATTTTATACGCTACTGGTTTTTTTGAGACGGTTTTTTCTTCGGCTGAAATGCAAACATCTGCACTATACGTTGCTATTCTTTCGCTATTCGGAACAGCCATTGCGAAGGTGGTTTTCAATAAATTAGTTCAGATTGCCAGCCCTGTTTTTGCTTCTTCAGTAACGTATACGATGCCTGTTGTTGCTGTGTTATGGGGATTTATAGACGGAGAGGTGTTTAGTGTTTGGCAAATTTTAGCTGCAGCAGTTATACTTTTTGGAGTGCGTTTGGGCAATAAAAGGGCGTTAAAAGCCTAACATTCCGTTAAAGCAATCTACCGTCCAAATTTTTTTTGCGAACTTTATAGTTCATAAAAAATCCAACCTATGTCTAAAATTTATTTCAAATACGGTGTCTTGATTGCCATTGGCCTAATCTTGTATTTCGTTATCACAAAATTACTTGGCCTGCACCAGTACCCGGTATTGAGTGCTGCCAATGGAGTAATATATGGGGTGGGAATATTGATGGCGCTCAAGAAATATAAATCCGGAAAAGATCGCTTTAAATACCAAAAGGGATTCCAAGTCGGTTTTATGAGCGGCGCTGTTGCTACCTTTATATTTGTCATCTTTATGGCTGTAAATATGTATCAAGTTGATACTGAATTTGCACGAAACATTCTCGATTCCTGGAACCTAAACTACGATAGTGGTACATTTGTGATCCTAATTTCATTAGTGCTTATGGGGCTCTCTACTTCGGTGGTGTTAACTTTGGCATTTATGCAATTATTGAAAGATTCTTGGAATACTACCGATGGGAAGCGAAATACCCTGTAAAATAGCAACTAAACACTTTGTAGATTAATTTTTTAAAATTATATTTGCACCCGCTTTGAAGAGAAGCGGGTTTTTTAATTTAAAATAATCATCTAAACGTTACGCTATGTACGCAATTGTAGAGATAGCAGGGCAGCAATTTAAAGTTGCAAAAGACCAAAAGGTTTTTGTAAACCGTTTAGCCACTGAAGAAGGTAAGAAAGTCGAGTTCGACAACGTTCTTTTAGTAGGTGACGGAGACAATATTACCATTGGCGCCCCGGCTATAGACGGCGCTCTTATTGGAGCAAAAGTCGTGAGACACCTAAAAGGTGACAAGGTTATCGTTTTCAAAAAGAAACGTAGAAAAGGGTACCAAAAGAAAAACGGTCACAGACAATCACTTTCTGAAATCGTGATCGAATCGATCGCAGCTTCTGGAGCTAAGAAGTCAACCACCGCGAAAGCGACAGAGACCAAAGCAAAAGCAGCACCAAAGAAAGAGGAAGCTAAAAAGGCAGCCCCTAAAAAAGAAACCAAAGCAGCAGCTCCTAAGAAAGAGACCAAGGCGGCGCCAAAAGCAGAGGCGAAAGCTCCAGCTAAAAAAGCGGCTCCTAAGAAAGCTGCAAAGGCAGACGACCTTAAGAAAATTGAAGGTGTAGGTCCTAAAGCTATGGAAGCCATGGTAAATGCAGGACTCGATACTTTTGAAAAAGTTGCGAAAGCGAAGCCAGAAGCTATTGAAGCTATTTTGGCAGAAGCAAGTTCAAGAATGGCACATTTGGTAGCCAACACTTGGCCAGAGCAAGCTAAATTGGCTGCAGCAGGTAAGTGGGACGAGCTTAAAGAATTACAAGATAAATTAGACGGCGGTAGAAAATAAATCGCTTAAGTTTAACCAGTTCAGCCCTTTTGGGCGAACCCTAAAAATATATTGAGATGGCTCATAAAAAAGGAGTTGGTAGTTCGAAAAACGGTAGAGAATCAGAATCGAAACGCTTAGGTGTTAAGATTTTTGGTGGGCAACAAGCTACTGCCGGGAACATCATCATTAGACAACGTGGTATGGAGCACCATCCTGCAGACAATGTATACGCTGGTAAAGACTATACATTGCACGCAAAGGTTGACGGTGTGGTAAAGTTTACCAAGAAAAGAAATAACAAATCATACGTTTCTATCGTGCCAAACGCAGAAGCTTAGAATATTTATTTCTATAAAAGTTAGACCCCAATCGAGTACAATCGGTTGGGGTTTTTTATTTTGAAATACTTTTAGAAATCAACCGCCATTTTTGTTCTTTGGGAAAATGAGTCTTCATAAAGTCAGACGGATTTGTTAAATACCAAAAGCGCTGGGGATTTTTCAGGCTCCCATGGCTTACCGCCCAAGTGATATCTAAGAGGTGCCATCTGCCGTTAAGATAGACCCCATTCCAAGTGTGGTCGGGTGTGTTTTTTGGAGGTGTTGCTTGGTATTTTTGTGTAGTTCCGTGTATGACACTGGCTTTTATGCCTACCTCGGCACATAATTGTTTGTACAAAAATGCATATCCGCCACAAAGTGCTTTTTTACGCTGTAATGCATGGTGCATTACATTTTCTTCGGAAGTGTATATTTTTTGCTGCAGCGATTTGTTTAGTCGAAGCTCATTATCGTATGAAATATGTGTTGCCAACCAAAGGAAGATAGCTTCTGCTTTTGCTGCTTCGGAAGTTTTGCCACGGGTTATTTTTAACGCTAAGCTTTTAGTATCTAGCGTTGGTTTCGATGCTTTTTTCTTCGAATTTTTTGTTCTAATTGGCTTGTTTTTTGAAATAACCGCCCCTACTTGGGCGCTACAAGTAAAGCCGAAAGTTCCACCTATACAGAGGGATAAGCACAATGTTGTGATTCGAAATAACGATGGAATTCGCATACTGTAAAAACGTAGGTTCAATTTTTTTAGTATAAGCGCAATCTTGATGCCGAATATTTCGGAACATTTTTTGATGTACCTTCCGCAAATAACCACCGTATGAAATATCTCTCTCTTTTCCTGTGTGCGCTTTGCTTGGTGTCATGCATCCCACTACAAATTGCACCTAATTTTGATGGAGGAAAGATATTTCCACCGAAAAAATTCAAAAAACAATTGCCACAGCAGTACGTGTACGTGTTTGAAGACTCGAAAGACGCCAATGAATTTTACAACTATATGAATGCTAAATTCCAGATTGTCTACGATGATGATTTGGGAAATATTCCCGTAACAATAAATTCAAACTCCTATTATCTTACCTTCTATGAGGTTGAGCGAGCCACCAAAACGGTAAATTTGCTTCCCATGGCGGTAGATGCTGGATTGGAAGAAAACGGATTTAGCCCTGTGCTAGAAAGTGCCCATACATCGCGAACGGGGAAGTGGTTTATTGCCCTCACTATGACCGATGCTGCCTTACAAGACGCCCTTAACCCAAACTATACCTTTCACCAGGACGTGTTGAGCTACGCAGATGCGATGCGAAACGAGTACTTGAATACCGTACATTATATTGAGGTGTATCTAAAAAGCAAGCCTGCCAAATAAAAAACCCTCACATTCCGATACCTATCGGGACTGCAAGGGTTTTGTCTTTATTTTAAAATCAACAAAATTGTCGATCTAAGACCTACATTTAGTAACGGTAGTACTCAGGCTTGTACGGCCCTTCTACAGCTACACCGATATAATCGGCTTGGTCTTTCTTAAGTTCGGTAAGTTCTACACCAATCTTTTCTAAGTGTAATTTGGCTACCTTTTCATCTAGGTGCTTAGGCAACATATATACTTTATTCTCGTATTGGTCGCTGTTTTTCCACAATTCAATCTGTGCCAAAGTTTGGTTGGTAAATGAATTACTCATCACAAAACTTGGGTGCCCTGTAGCGCATCCAAGGTTTACCAAACGGCCTTCAGCAAGCAAGATAATTTGCTTTCCGTTTAAGTCGTATCTGTCAACTTGTGGTTTAATCTCGTCTTTGGCTGCATTGTTTTTTAACCAGGCAACATCAATTTCGTTGTCGAAATGCCCAATATTACAAACAATAGTCTTGTCTTTCATGGCTTCAAAATGCTCACCACGTACAATATCTTTGTTTCCTGTAGTTGTGATCACGATATCTGCATTTCCTACTACGGTTTCAAGTTTCTTTACTTCAAATCCGTCCATAGCAGCCTGTAGTGCACAAATAGGGTCTATTTCAGTAACGGTTACAATACTTCCAGCTCCTTTAAAAGAGGCTGCGGTACCTTTACCTACATCACCATATCCGCAAACTACCACACGTTTCCCGGCCAACATAATGTCTGTTGCACGTCTTACTGCATCTACTGCACTTTCTTTGCAACCGTATTTATTGTCGAATTTACTTTTGGTCACACTGTCGTTTACATTAATCGCAGGCATCGGAAGCGTTCCCTTGTTCATGCGCTCGTATAAACGGTGAACACCTGTTGTAGTTTCTTCAGACAGTCCTTTAATTCCATCAACCAACTCTGGGTATTTATCTAATACCATATTGGTTAAATCACCGCCATCATCCAAAATCATATTCAATGGCTTTCGGTCTTCCCCGAAGAATAGGGTTTGCTCGATACACCAATCAAATTCTTCTTCGTTCATGCCTTTCCATGCATACACAGCAATACCAGCATCTGCGATAGCCGCGGCTGCTTGGTCCTGGGTAGAGAAAATATTACATGAGCTCCATGTTACTTCGGCACCCAAGGCAATTAAAGTTTCAATAAGAACGGCCGTTTGGATGGTCATGTGCAAACATCCTGCGATGCGTGCGCCTTTTAATGGTTGCTCGTTCTTGTACTCTTCGCGTAAAGACATTAAACCGGGCATTTCTGCTTCGGCCAATTCGATCTCTTTACGACCCCAAGCGGCTAACGAAATATCTTTTACTTTATACGCCGTGTAAGGCACTGTGTTCGTAGACATATTATTATATTTGAATTAATAAGGTTTTTTCTTTTCCGTTCAATTTTCGGACTGCAAAAATACACAATATTCGCGAGAAATTATGCCACTTTACAAAACTATAACAGTAGCGAACCGAGCTAAGGTGCTGATTTGGAAGATTGAAGAATCGTTCGAGGAGCTTTCGGATGGGATTCACTTAACATCGCATTGCCGAGAGCGAGTAGATGGTATGAAAAGTGACCTGCACAGACGCGGATTTATGAGTGTGCGGCATTTGCTCGCGGAAGAGGGATATGTTGATGCAGATTTATATTATGACGACTACGGAAAACCTCACTTAAAAGATGGCAAGCAAATATCGATTACACATTCGTTTATCTTTTCAGCAATCATTATTAGTGATTCCGAAGTAGGCATCGATATTGAAAAACAGCGACATAAAATACTGAAAATAGCACATAAGTTTACACCCATTGAAGAATACCGGACCCTCGCCAACGAAGACGCTATTATGCGGAAGTTAACTATGGTCTGGGGCGCAAAAGAAAGTCTGTACAAAAGTTTTGCGACTCCGGGTGTGAGTTTCCTTCAGCATATTTATGTTGAAGATTTTAGGTTAGACGATTTGCAAACTACAGCCGAGGTGGGCTACAATGACAAAGAAGAACGCTATCAGGTCTGGTTTCTTGAATTTGAAGACTTTACATGTGCATACGCCCTTATCTACACCCAAGATGAAACAAAGTAGATATCGAGAAATCGTAGAGGCCGTAGCCTTACAACAAAAATTGCTCGCTGTTTTAGTAGATCCTGAACAATTTCAGCCAGAACTAGCCGCAATGTTCTTGACGCAAATTCCGAAGGAAACCACCCATCTGTTTGTTGGAGGTAGCTCGGTGCCAAATGGCCTAACGGCATTGGTTGTAGAATCCTTAAAAAAACATACCAACAAGCCCATTGTGCTCTTTCCTGGAGATGCCTCCCAAATCACTCCCCAGGCAGATGCGCTGTTGTTTTTGAGTTTACTATCGGGAAGAAACCCCGAATATTTAATCGGCCAACAGGTAAAAGCAATTCCGGCCATCAAAAAATCAAATCTTGAGATAATCGCGACGGGTTATTTACTTATCGACGGTGGAAATAGCTCTGCTGTAGCGCGGGTTACTGGAACTGAGCCCATGGCACAACATGAGGTTCAGTTAATTGTAGATACCGCAAAAGCAGGCGAACTATTAGGTGCAAAACTCATCTATTTGGAAGCTGGGAGTGGTGCTGCATTTCCTGTTTCCGAAGAGATTATCCGTGCGGTAAAAAAGGAACTTACCATTCCGCTGATTGTTGGTGGTGGTATTAGAACAGAAGCACAAAAGAAAAAAGCGTATGATGCCGGAGCCGATATGGTGGTGATGGGGACGGTATTTGAGCAAGCTATGAAAAATGCACAGTAAAAAGTGAACAGCCTGCCCGCCCGCCTGAATGACAAAGTCGGGCAGGTACCGAGTGTAAGTTTGGAGGGGTGATCAACAAATAATTAATAATCACCTGCCTCTAAAAACTAAGAATTAAAGACTAAAGACAAACACATGAATATTTCCGTAGAACTCACACTTACTCCGCTACAGGACAATTTTGAACCTCCAATCATCAATTTTATAAAGCACCTTCGGGCCTCTGATCTCACCGTGCTCGAAAATCCGTTGAGCACCCAAGTTTATGGTGAATATGATGCTGTAATGAAGGTGTTGCAAACTGAAATGAAAACAGCCTTGGCGGCCATTGACAATGGATTGATGTATTTAAAAATCGTAAAATCAGATCGCAGCGATTATGAGCCCCATTTTTGATTTTCTGTTTGGTCAGTATGCCGAATACGAAACCGTAGATATAATTTTAGAAATCGTTGCCATAATTTTCGGGTTCCTATCTGTTTGGTTTTCTAAAGAGAATAAAATTTGGGTGTTCCCGACGGGTATGATAAGTACGGCCATTTTTGTATATCTGCTCTTTAAGTGGACCTTACTGGGCGATATGATGATTAACGGATACTACTTTATCATGAGCGTGTATGGATGGTATGTTTGGACCCGAAAAGTAGATGCCACGCATGTGACGCCAATTAGTAGGATGAATGCTGCGGAAAAGAAATACGGACTTCTCATTTTTGTTGCCACCTTACTATTTGTATTTGTAATTTATCAGGCATTCGATAAATGGAACCACTGGACCGCGTATGTTGATACGGTAACAACAGCTATATTTTTTGTAGGGATGTGGCTTATGGCGAAACGGAAAATTGAAAATTGGATCTTTTGGATTGTAGGCGATGTGATTTCGGTACCGCTGTATTTTTACAAAGGATTTACCTTTACGAGTTTTCAGTACCTAGTCTTTACCTTTATTGCTATTTTTGGCTATCTCGCATGGAAAAAATATTTGAACAACAACCAAGTGATTGCTTGAAAATAGTGCTTTTTGGCCCTGAATCTACAGGTAAAACTACCTTGGCTACACAATTGGCGGCCCATTATACTTCAGAATGGGTGCCAGAATACATGCGCACCTATCTTCAAGACAAGTGGGATCGTGAGAAAGAAACAATTTCAAAAGAAGATCTTCTCCCCATTGCCAAAGGGCAAATACGTTTAGAGAATAATTTGGCGAAATCTACTAGCGATTATTTGTTTTGTGATACAAACTTATTAGAACTACAAGTATATTGCGAGTATTATTACAATGGTTGGTGTCCGACAGAAATTGCAACCGCGGTACACAACCATCAGTACCACTATTACTTTTTAACGGGAATCGATGTGCCTTGGAAGGCAGACGATTTGAGAGATAGACCTTTCGACAGGTCTACGTTATTTCGTAATTTTGAAAACGCCCTCAAAGAGCGGAACATTGCATATACGTTGCTGAAGGGCTCGCCCCAAGAACGGTTGCAGAATGCTATCGAAATTTTAGACAAAAGATTTACAAAATAATAGATGCTTAACGAAAAAGATATTGCCCAAATTGAAGAACATGGGCTTACCCTTCAACAGGTAGTTCGACAATTGGAACAATTCGCCAAGGGAATTCCTCCTACCCATGTTGTAACGGCTGCAACTATTGGCAATGGTATTGAAAAATTCAGCAGTGAAGAAGAAAAAGAACTCATTGCACTTTACGAAAAACGAAAAAAAGATAAAACCATTGTAAAATTTGTACCTGCCTCTGGAGCAGCCACCCGGATGTTCAAGTTTTTATTTGAGTTTCTGAACACCTTCAATCCTGAAAAAGAAACGTTCAACAAGTTTGTGAAAAGTGGAAATTTCAAGCAGTTAGAAACCTTCGCTAATTCGTTAAAAGACTTTCCGTTTGTAAATAGTGTGCGAAAAAAAATACGTGAAAATTATCCTGAATACAAACAGAGTAAAAAGGGGGAGCGATTACAGTACTTTGTAAAGAGCATGCTGGAAGAGAAAGGCCTTAATTTTTCAAAATTGCCAAAAGGGCTAATACCATTTCATAAATACGCCAAATATGCAACCACCGCCTTTGAAGAACAATTGTATGAAGCCGCTTTTTATGCAACTAGTAAAAACGACGCCTATCTACATTTTACTTTTTCTGAAGCACACGTGCCTTTCTTCAAAGAAAAATTTGAAGCAGTAAAGAGAAGGGTTCGGAAGCGAACTAAAAAGAACTTTCATGTTTCCTATTCGTTTCAGAAAACAGCATCCGATACGATTGCTGTAACTCCAGAGAACAAACCCATTCGCGATAGTCATGGTAAATTGGTGTTCAGGCCTTCGGGGCATGGCGCGCTTTTGGATAATTTGAATGATGTTGAAGCCGACATCATCTTTATAAAAAATATTGACAATGTAGTTGCGCAAGATTATGTTGATGACACGGTGGAGTATAAAAAAATGCTCGCTGGAAAACTGTTACAAGTACAAGAGCGGGTTTTTCATTATGTCGCACTGCTGAAGGATGAAAAAGAAACTCCAGAACAAATTGCTGATTTAAAATCGCTGCTGTGGAATGACCTGAATATTAAAGATATTCCGAGTTCCAGAAAGGAGCTTATCACTCTCTTGAACAGGCCTATTCGCGTGTGCGGAGTTGTTAGAAATACCGGAGCTCCAGGAGGTGGACCATTCTGGGTTAAAAACGCTCTGGGTGAAATAAGCCTTCAAATTGTTGAAATGGCCCAAATTGACCGTACCGACGCCAGACAAGCACATGTAGTGAGCGAAGCAACCCATTTTAACCCGGTAGACCTTGTTTGTGGGGTAAAAAACTACGAAGGAGCTAAATTTGACTTGAAACGGTATTGTGATCCCAATACTGGGTTTATTTCAGAAAAATCACAAGACGGAAAGCCGTTAAAGGCACTAGAGCTCCCTGGACTGTGGAATGGAGCTATGGCCAAGTGGAATACTATTTTTATAGAAGTGCCGCTGAGTACATTTAACCCAGTGAAAACGGTGAATGACCTGCTTCAAAAAGAACACCGCCCCAACGCCTAATGAAAACTGAAATTCTTTTAAAAGAACTGCAGTTTAAGGCCATTAGAAGTAGTGGCCCGGGAGGACAGCACGTAAACAAAACAGCTTCAAAAATTGAACTACAATTTAATATAGCAACTTCTGAAGGTTTGTCTGATATTGAAAAGCAACAGCTTAAGAAAAACTTGCAAAGTAGGCTTACACAAGAAGATGTATTGATTTTACAATGCGGTGATACACGAAGCCAACACCGCAATAAAACGATTGTGACGAAACGATTTTTGAGTTTGATTGAAGTTGGGGTTAAAATCCCCAAACGGCGCAAAAAGACCAAGCCTTCAAAATCTGCCATCGAAAAACGTCTGCGGCAAAAAAAGCAGCAGGCACTTAAAAAACAACAAAGAAAACCTCCTCCTCTCTAATTAGAGAAAACAAAAAGTGTTTCTTTTTTACACAGGTGTACCTGCAAATACACACATTCTAATATTTCTAATTTTGCCGAGTTTTATACAACTACCACAACATCAGGCTTTTGTTGTTAATTGATTGGGTGTGTCTAGTTTGGCGCGAAAGTTTCTATATAGGTATTGAACGTGAAAGCGCTCATAACAAACAGAAGGCCCCAACCTATGAGAAAGATAATTTTGGTATTGATATTTTCCATCGGAATGATATCTACTTATGCAGTACCAACCATCAATGCTGAAGCTAACTTCACATCCCAACAAGAGCTTCAGAAATACGCAGAAGTGAAGGTTTCTGAATTACCCCAGCATGTGAAAGATGCCGTAGCAAAAGATTTTGAGGGTGCTACCATCAACAAGGCTTACAAATCTGAAAAAGGTGAATTCAAACTAGTAATTTCTACCGCAGATGGCGAAAGCCAAACCTTGCATGCCAACAGCAAGGGCGAGTGGATTGAAAAGCAGTAAGCTGCAGGTATTTTTAGATTCAATACTTCGCGTGGGTGCCCTTTGGGGCACCCTTTTTTTATAGCACTTTTGCTTCCTTTTACTCCACTAATTAATATACTATTCACATTAAATCTCCATCATATTCTTTATTTTTACCTTATTGAATCTAAACGATGAGTCAACATATTTTAATAGTTGAAGATGATGTGGCTTTTGCTGCCATGCTCAGTGCTTTCTTAGAGCGAAACGAGCGTACGGTGAAAACTGTACACAATGGTATGGATGCCAAAAAAGTCTTGGCCGATAGTGCTTTTGAAGTGGTCATCACCGATCTTAAATTGCCAGATACAACGGGAATTGAATTATTGGAATATTGCAAAGAAACCGCGCCCGGTACTAGAGTGCTTATCATGACAGGCTATGCCGATGTAACCTCAGCCGTAGACGCTATAAAAAAAGGAGCTATCGATTATATCTCGAAACCTTTTCGTCCCGAAGAATTACTTATGGTGCTCGAACAATCTGAAAATGTACCAGAAGTCGCTTCCTCGGCTGTGCCTTCAACGAACGCTAAAGTAACACATACCAAAACTATCGACCTGCCCTTTGTAAAGGGGATTAGTGAAGTTTCTAAAAAATTTAATGAGTACGTCCAGTTGGTAGGGCCAACCAATATGTGTGTGCTTATACAAGGGGAAAGTGGTACCGGAAAAGAAGTTGCCGCCAAAGCAATTCACGATTCAAGTATGCGGCATGATAAGCCTTTTATTGCAGTAGATTGTGGTGCTATTCCGAAAGAGATTGCAGCAAGTGAATTTTTTGGGCATGTAAAAGGAAGCTTTACAGGGGCAGTAAATGATAAAATAGGTCATTTTCAAGCGGCAGATGGAGGTACACTCTTCTTAGATGAGGTAGGAAATTTATCGTACGAAAATCAAATCCAGTTGTTGCGTGCACTTCAAGAGCGCCGTATTAAACCGGTGGGTAGCAATGCCGAAATTGAGGTTGACCTTCGAATTATTTCTGCGACCAATGAAGATCTTACCAAAGCTGTGAACGAAGGAACTTTCCGGGAAGATCTCTACCATAGACTGAATGAATTTTCAGTACACATACCATCGCTCCACGAGCGGAAGGACGATTTGTTCTTATTTACCGAATTTTTCCTGAACCAAGCCAATATAGCTTTGGGCAAACAAATTAAAGGCTTCGATAAGATGGTTGAAACGGCATTTAAAAAATATTCGTGGCCAGGGAATCTCCGTGAATTAAAAAATGTAATCAAACGAGCGGTATTGTTGGCTACGGGAAATACGATCACGCTAGATGTGATTCCGAGAGAAGTGCTTGCTGAAAGCGAAAAACCGGCAAAAAAGGATTTTTCAAAAGATACAAACGAGAAGCTGCTTATTATTAACGCACTTAAAGAAGCAGATAATAATAAAGCAAAAGCCGCTAGACTACTTAATATTACTAGAAAAACACTCTACAATAAGTTGAAACATTACGAAATACAACTTTAATTTATTTCATTTTCCAAAGCTGCTACCAAGGTGGCTATTTCTGTCTCAAGTTTCTCAAATAGCGCTGTTAAATCGCTTCCAGGTGCTGTTATAAGTTCTAGCTGCTCTAGCACCGAAACTACCTGCTTGGCTTCAATCTGACGCGTCATTGTTAATTTTCGGTGGGAAATAGCGTTGATGGTTTCAATGTCTTCGTTGGCTAATGCTACGCGCATGGTTTCCATATCGGTATGTGTTTGGACTAAAAAGACGGAAAGAATCTCGTTCAGCGCTTTTTTGTCGGTGAGAAACGACTTCAACATAGAGAGATTGTACACAGCATCTGTATCTGTTTGTTTTTGGTTGGGGGTTTCCTCTAGTGTAGTTCCAGTTTCAAACAAAGAGTGAAGAGTGTTTAGCAATGCGCTTTTGTGGAAAGGTTTGTATAAAACTTCGCAGAACCCTGCATCGAGATAATGGTCAGTTTTAAGAGATTGATTACCTGTCATCGCAATAATAGGTTGATTTTTATGGCCAAGTGCTTTGCTTTTTTGAAGTGACGCCAATACATCAAATCCGTTGGTTTCGGGCATTTGGATGTCGGTAAGTACAAAATCATAGTCTACAGCCCCTGCAACAGTTTCGAACTCAGAAAATTTCTCGAAAGCCGTACAGGTGATTCCTTCTTGTTCTAAAACCTCTTGAAGTAACGAACGCATCGAGGGGTCGTCATCAAAAACTATTGCACTTAAACCTTTTTCTTCCAGCTTAGAAGCATGTGTTTTGATAGGTTCTGATGCAGGTACTTCCATTTCAGACACTTGTTCTAATGGAAGTATCACTGAAAACGAACTTCCCTTCTCCAATTCGCTGATTACCGAAATGGATCCGCCGAGTAAACCCGACAGTTTTTTAGAGATCGCAAGGCCCAATCCGGTACCTCCAAACTTGCTGGAGGTATCTTCTTCGGCTTGTGTAAATTCTTTAAAAATAAGTTCTTGTTTTTCTGCTGAAATCCCTATACCCGTATCCTTTACTGTAATTTTTACATGCGTCTTGTTGGCCGATTCAGAAACGATTTCAGCAATAATAGAAACCGTGCCCCGCTCTGTAAATTTAAAAGCATTACTTACCAAATTGAGCACGATTTGACGTATACGCAGGGGGTCACTCTTAAAATAACGCGATTGTAGCTGCTCTTCTATGGCGAAATGCAACCCTACTGATTTGTCTGTGTACCGGTCTTTTACAGCTTGTCCAGATTCTTGTAAAATATTGTACAGAGAAAAAGGAACGTGTTCTATTTTTAATTTACCCGCTTCCAGCTTCGAGAAATCTAACAAGTCGTTTACCAATTCTGTAATAAAACGGGAGCCACTTGCAATTTGGGCAGTGTAATACGATTGCTTTTCGGTGAGTTCGGTATTCTGAAATAATTCGGTGTATCCTGAAATGGTATGTAGGGGAGTTTTCAGGTCATGACTCACGGTGGCTATCAATTGTTCTCTACTTCGCAAGACTTCTTCGGTGGTTTCTTTAGCGAGGCGAAGCTTTTTCCGAAGCTTTTCAGCTTTGAAGAAATCTGAAATAATGATGTATGAAAATAGTAGAATGACTATAAGGCCAACAATACCTGAAATTTTCAGTACGCTGCTGGCTTTTTCCATCGAGCGTTGCTGAACGGTTTTTTCATTTAAATAATTTTCGGTAATCTTCTGGTCGAAGCTGGTAATGAGTTCTTGAAGATTTTTTGAGATTACCAGATCGTTTGCGATCAGTTCGGCTTCCCGAATCTTAAGTTCTTCTTGATTTTTATTCCGAAGATATTTTGCTTCGGCCACAATATAGCGGGTCACAGCAATAGTTGAATCGATGAGACGTGCATCTACTTTTACCGTGTCTAATCCCTGAATTGAATTCATTAATTTTAAAAGTCGTTGTTTAGCTTCACGCTCTCCACGGCTCATTCGCTCGTTTCTGTAAAAATTATTGAAAGTTAATTTTCCAGTACTGTTCTCCAGGCGGTCGAGTTCTTGAAGGATGTCATCTAGCGAAGAATCCTGGTTCATTTCCATAGAAAGTTCGCGGAGTTCAATGATGTTTTTATTTTTGGAAATGAGCAAACGCTTAATGCTGTCTAATTGCAGTTTTTGATCTTCATCTTGGGTAGATTTTCTGAAATCGGCTATCGATTGATAGAGGGAGTCTACCTGTGTTTGGAACCGTTCAAAATCTTTTTCGTCTTCAGAAAGCAATGCTAGTCTCGAGAAACTATCGGTTTCATATACCAAATTAATGAGCGAACCTGTTTCGACTACTTTTTTGCCATCATTATTGTTGGCGGCATCTAAATACAGCCTTAATTCAGAAAACAAAAACACGCTCACAATCACTGCCAGTGCCGCCAAAACGAGGTAACTTACAATAATCTTAAGGGGAAAACGAGTTTTAATAGGTTTGTTCATAGCATAGTAAAGATACAGAAAAACACTGCTAAAAATAATGAAATTATCATCTGGCTTCCGTACATTTGCGGCACATCTCAAAGGGGTGCTTGATTGATTGGAGCATAGCGGTTGAAGATTCGAGATTAATGAACTGAAATGTTCGTTCATCGAAAATTGGAAATCAAAATTCAACAATCTTTTAGGCTGAGATTATACCCATAGAACCTAGAACAGGTAATGCTGTTTAGGAAGCCGAGCGTTAAAAAAATGTCCTGTGGACATTTTTAGCGAGGTGCGGGCAGGCGGGCAGGCGCTTTTTCGTATGTCGCATTAAAAAAATGTCTTGTGGACATTTTTAGCGAGGAGCTTACCGACGAGCTGGAGATATCCTACAGTCGGATCATTTTTTAATAACAACAGAATAACGCCCCTTTTATTCGTAAACAAATCTTTTACGAATGAAAACGTTACGAATTACTGCAATTTTAGCCTTTGCTGTGGCTACAATGACGGCACAAGAAAAGCAACAAGACACCACTTCTGTAGAAACACTGGAAGAAGTTTTGGTGCAGTCGGTGCGAGTGAAAGCAGATTCACCTATTACACACTCTAATCTTTCCGCAGAAGAAATTGAAGATCGAAACCTCGGTCAAGACATTCCTATTCTATTAAATTACTTACCATCAGTGGTAACTACCAGCGATGCTGGTGCCGGCGTGGGTTATACGTACCTTCGTGTGCGTGGTAGCGATGGTTCGCGGGTAAATGTGACCCTGAACGGTATTCCCTTTAACGATGCCGAAAGCCAAGGAACTTTTTTTGTAAACCTGCCAGATTTTGCTTCTTCAGTGCAGAGTTTGCAGTTACAACGTGGGGTAGGGACCTCTACCAACGGGTCTGGAGCTTTTGGTGCCAGTTTAAATCTGTTAACCGATGCGGTTGCTGAGGAAGCCTATGGTGAAATAGCCAATAGCTTTGGTTCTTACAATACCAGAAGGCATAATGTGAAGTTTAGCACTGGCTTATTGAATGATCATTTTGAGATTGCCGGGCGCCTTTCTAACATCGCCAGCGATGGATATATCGATCGGGCTTCAAGCGACCTGAAATCGTATTTTTTACAAGGAGCTTTTAAAGATGGAAATACCCTCATTAAAGCCATTACATTTGGCGGTAGGGAAGAAACCTACCAGGCGTATTATGGCATCGATGCTGCTACGTTGGAAACTGATAGAACCTTTAACACGGTTGGACAACAATACGATAACGCTGGAAATTTTCAAGGGTTCTACGACAACGAAGTAGATAACTACGCACAAGATCATTACCAATTGCTGTGGAACCAACGTTTCAATAACAATTGGAGTACCAACGTTGCGCTAAACTATACCTACGGAAGAGGATATTTTGAACAGTACGTAGACGACTTTTACTTTTCTAATATCTTGTTTAGTGGCGATAGTCAGTTTGATTTCTTGGGAGCCGAACCAATTGAAATCAACGGAGAAACTATTACTTCTACCGATTATATCAGACGTAGATGGCTAGATAACGACTTTTATGCTGTGAATGCCAACGCCAATTACAAAGACGGAAATTGGGACATAACCGGCGGGCTGTTTTATAGTTTGTACGACGGTGACCATTTTGGTGAAATACTTTGGTCTGAGTTTCCAATCGAGTACGATTATAAAGATCGGTACTACGAAGGAACTGGCGAGAAAACCGAATTTACTGTTTTTACCAAGGCAACGTATCAGATAAATAATAAATGGAGCGTTTTTGCCGACCTGCAAGGCAGGTTTGTAACACATAAAACATCGGGTACAGAAAGTGATAGACAGCCTTTAAATGTAGATGTAACCTACGATTTCTTTAATCCTAAAGCAGGAGCTTCATTTCAGTTAAATAAACAGAATCAGTTTTACTTTTCCTACGGAAGGGCAAACAGGGAGCCACGCCGTAGCGATTTTGAGGAGGAGATTTTTACTGCGGAAACTTTAGACGATTTCGAATTGGGATGGCGCTACGTGTCAGATAGAATAACAGTGAATAGCAACCTCTTTTATATGGACTACCAAAACCAACTGGTATTAACTGGTGCGCTTGACGATGTAGGGCAACCCTTGCGTGCCACAAGTGGTGAGAGCTATCGTCTCGGGTTAGAAATAGATGCGCAAATTAAGGTGTTGGATAATTTAAGTGTGTTGCCGAACATTGCTCTTAGCACCAACAAAAACAGGGATTTCGTATTTTCTAGAGACGGTTCACTTGTTAATTTAGGCAATACGAACATTTCGTTTTCTCCTGAAATTGTGGCGGGAAATGCAATTTTGTATCGACCTATGTCAAATCTAGAGTTTGGTTTTCTGTCGAAGTTTGTAGGCGAACAGTTTATGGGCAATATAGATAGCGAAGTATCTAAGTTAGATTCGTATTTCATCAATGATTTAAACATCAATTACACGGTAACTTCATTACCTGTGGTGCGCGAAATTGTGTTTTCAGCATTGGTGAATAATCTGTTCAATGTTGAGTATGTGAGCAATGGTTATTTCTTTACGTTCGACGACGATTTTAGCAATCCGCCAACAGTAACCACGGTTGAAGGTGCAGGGTTTTTTCCGCAGGCAACTATCAACTTTTTGGTAGGAGCAACGGTTAAATTTTAATTCGAAACTTGAATGTTATTGCCATTTCTAACGGCTCGGTAACGCAACATGGGAAATACATTTTGATCTGTTCTGTGCAGTCCGGTCACGATGTCATAGCTATTTTCGTCTGTGGTACAAGGGCAAGTGGCAACAATACCCTCTATGGTCATTCGCGAGCATGAATTAGGGGTGTGGTTTGGGTCGCTTAGTTCAAACGCGCTGTATTCAGAATTGTTAATGTTGTAAATAACCACACCTTTTATGCCTTGTGGTGGCGACAACAACACTGTGCCACCCGGAAAATTGAGGGCGTTGTATTCGGGAAGGTTGAGATTGAGGTTTATATTTACAAGTGGATCGATTAAAAACGGGTTGTCACCATTATTGTCGTCGTCGCTCTTGCAGCACACTAATAAGGTGATGCATATGGTTATTCCCAATATTCTTTTTATAAAATGATTCAAAATTAGATCAGTATTTAGGGTTTGTTCTTAAATATTTACGTGCGTTTTGAAGCATTCAAAATTACGACAAAATAGCCAACAAGTTATTTTTTAGTATATTTGTTCTACGAAATCCCGTCAACGTATGGGATTTTTTGTGTTCTATGCCGAAGTAGTAAAAAAGACTATTTCCGCAGGTTAAAAATGACGTATAAGATTACAACGAAGGAATTATGGGCAAAGTATCTTACTATACTGCTGAAGGATTAAAAAAATTGCGGGACGAACTCAACCAATTAAAAGATGTGGAGCGTCCGAAGGCGTCGCAAGCCATTGCTGAAGCACGAGACAAAGGAGATTTAAGTGAAAACGCAGAATACGATGCGGCTAAAGAGGCGCAGGGTATGCTTGAAATGCGTATTTCAAAATTAGAAGAAACATTAGCTGGCGCTAGATTGATAGACGAAAGCCAGTTAGACACCAGCAAAGTACTGGTACATTCTACCGTAAAAATTAAAAATCAGGTGAACGGCGCCGAAATGACCTACAAATTGGTAGCTCAGAGCGAAGCAGACCTTAAAACCGGCAAAATTTCTGTAGACTCTCCTATCGGAAAAGGGCTGTTAGGTAAGCAGGTAGGTGATGTAGCCGAAATACAAGTGCCAAACGGAACCGTAAAATTTGATGTGATTGAAATTAAGCGCGACTAGCTATGGCATCCATTTTTACGAAAATCATCGAAGGTGAAATTCCGTGTCACAAAATCGCGGAAGACCATAAATTTATCGCCTTTTTAGATATCAACCCAAATGCCAAGGGGCACACGCTTTGTGTTCCTAAAGATGAGGTAGACAAGCTGTTCGATTTGGGTGAGCAGGATTATCTACAGTTATTACAATTTTCTAGAAATGTAGCCAAAGCGCTAGAAAGAACCATTCCTTGCAATCGAATTGGACTTTCTGTGATTGGGCTGGAAGTTCCGCATGTGCATGTGCATCTTATCCCAATAAACGATATGAAAGACATGTCGTTTCAGCATAAAATATCTATGGACCAGGATGAAATGGCGGATTTAGCAGAAGACATCCGAAAAAACTTCTAATTACGTAAAGTAATAGATCAGTGCTCCTACAAGCAGTGCGTCTAGAATGATGATGCCGTAGAGCAGTGGTTTTAGTTTTGTAGCAGTGGGCAGCGGTGTGGCTAGCTTTCTATGGTATTCATGTACACGCTCAATATCTTCAGTCCAATTTACAGGAAAAATAGTGTTACTGCAGGTATGGCAATATAAGTTGGAAGAAATCTCTTTTTCAGCTTTTTCAAAAAATTTGTTTTCGTTTTTCTGTTGTGTAAAAGTTAGCTCTAAGCCATCGGTTGCGTAGCAAGTAGGGCAATTATTGTTGAGACAGGCAGTATGTATGGTGTGGGTTGTTTTCATGTTAGTTTAATTCACGAAGCATAATGCTCATGGTGGTGCCTTTCGGGCTGCTTTTTAAAACGCGAATTTTTCCGTTATGGTATTCTTCAATAATTCTTTTTACCAGTGAGAGGCCGAGCCCCCAACCCCGTTTTTTTGTTGTGAATCCAGGATGGAATACGCGTTGGTGGTCACGCTTCGGAATTCCTTTACCGGTATCGGTAATTTCTATAAACACACGGTCACTTTTGGTGTTAATAGCGACTATGATTTTCCCCTTTCCCTTCATGGCGTCAATGGCATTTTTAACCAAATTTTCGATGGTCCAGCCAAACAATTGTTTGTTGAGGTTTACGAAGATGGCTTCGTTCGGGACATCCAATTCAAATTCGATCAGTTTTGAGCTTCGTGTATTTAAGTATTGATAGGCGCTTTTCGTTTCTGCTACCAAATCGGCTCGCTCAAGGGTTGGTGCCGAACCAATTTTCGAGAACCGTTCGGTGATGGTTTTTAACCGGTCGATGTCTTTCTCTATTTCTGAAATATACTCTGGATTTACGTTTTCTGTCTTCAGAATTTCGGTCCATCCCACCAGAGATGACAACGGAGTTCCTATTTGGTGTGCCGTTTCTTTGGCCATTCCAGCCCAAAGTTTGTTTTGGTCAGAACTCTTTGCAGTTCGGTAAAAGAAGTAAATTGCAGTAAAAAAGAGCCCAATAATTAAGATAAGCGCTGCTGGATAATACTTTAATTTGTTGATAATGGGTGAATTGCCATAGTAGATAGTGCTCAGCAATTCATCGTTGTTTTTTACTTCAATAGGTTTATTTTCTTGTGCAAACTGTTTAGAGAGCTTAACAAGCCGTTTTTGCAATTTTATCGAATCCAGCTTTGGAAGATCCAAGTTTCTGTAATCATAGGTGTCATTTTCCATCTGGTGCATGACCATGGGTGTTGTGGTGTTGCCTTCAATCACTTTTAGTACCACATCGCTCATGACCCCATCGTTGCTCAAGATCTGTTCTTGTAAATCTTGTTGCGCCGAAGCCCAGATTTGCATTTTGGAACGCTCATTTTGTTTTAAAACATCAAAAAAAACAGATGTGTTCCAGGCAACGAGCGTGACAATAAAAATTGAAACGGTAATAATTCCCCAACGTATCAGGGCTTTTCGATTCTGCATAAAGCGGGAGTTTTCGTATGCTAAATATAAAGTAAATCTGTTAATATTATTGTGTAAGCTTGTTTTCAATAACGCATTGCTTTGGGTACCTTTGTGCTATGTTAAGTATAGATCCGAAGGAAGTTTCAGTAGGTGTGTTGCACGGGTACCTGTTAGGTGCGGTGTCTCCAAGACCTATTTGTTTTGCTAGCACCGTAGATTCTGAAGGCAATGTAAACTTGTCTCCCTACAGTTTTTTCAATGTTTTTAGTGCCAATCCGCCCGTTTTAATTTTTTCACCTGCGCGCAGGGTACGCGATAACACTACAAAACATACACTAGAAAATGTGCTGGAAACGAAAGAAGTGGTGGTGAATATTGTGAGTTACGCCATGGTACAACAAATGAGCCTGTCATCTACAGAATATGCCAAAGGAGTAAACGAATTTACAAAGGCGGGATTTACTGAAATACCTTCGTCATTCGTAAAGCCACCCCGTGTAAAAGAAGCGCCGGTGCAATTTGAATGTAAGGTAACAGAGGTAATCGGTTTAGGCAGCGAAGGAGGTGCGGGGAATTTGGTGCTTTGCGAAGTTGTAAAAGTACATATAGACGAAGCTATTTTAGACGCCGAACAAAAAATTGATCCTTTTAAAATTGATACAGTGGCACGAATGGGGGGTAACTGGTATTCTCGTGCTAAAGATGGAATTTTTGAGGTCGAAAAACCACTACGAACGCTTGGCATAGGGGTAGATAGACTGCCCATGGCTATTCGTTTGAGTAAGACACTCACAGGAAACGATTTGGGCATACTTGCCAACGTAGAAACGTTGCCCAGTGAAACAGAAATAGCTACCTTTGTGTCGCAAGCTTCAGAACCTTACCAATACCTGATAACTTCGGGTGATGAAAATGAATTACACACAGAAGCACAAACACTTTTAAGTAACGGAAAACTTCATGAAGCTTGGTGTTTGTTGCTCTCTAAAGAATAATACGATTACTTACTTCGGAAACTTTTAATTTTAACCGAAGTATCAAAAAACTATAGAAATGGAAGTACAAGGAAAAATTAAAATGATTGACGAGACCAAAACCTACGGAAACAATGGGTTCAGAAAAAGAGAATTGGTCGTTACTACAGAAGAACAATATCCACAACACATCATGATCGAGTTTGTGCAAGACAAAACCGATTTGCTAAACAGCTACCAAGTAGGGCAAAATGTAAAAGTGAGTATTAATCTGCGTGGGCGTGAATGGGTAAACCCTCAGGGGGAAACAAAATATTTTAACTCCATTCAGGGTTGGAGAATCGAGAATGTAGACCAATCGGTTTCGTCTAATATGCCACCAATGCCTCCAGAGGATGCTTTTGAACCGGCTTCAAATTTGAATGAAGACGACCACGATGATTTGCCGTTTTAAGAAGTAAATGAAAACACTAAGAAAATCCTGCCTTTGGGCGGGATTTTCTATTTTTACCCTATGAATATCACCAAGCATATCGAAACGGTTTTCAACAAATATTTGCCGTCACCTTTTGCTATAGCGATACTGCTTACGTTAACCACAATAGTGTTGGCGTACTTTTTTACGGCACCACCTGCAGAAGGATTGCATGTTGTCGAAATACTATCGTTTTGGGAAAAAGGTATCTGGAATAACGCACTGCTAGTATTTGCCTATCAGATGATGCTAATTTTAGTGCTTGGGCACATTTTAGTGTTAAGCCCTCCTATGTCACGTCTTATTGCGAAACTAACCAATCTAGTGAATAGCACCTCTAGTGCTGTGGTTTTGGTGAGTGCCACGACACTAATGGTTTCATTTTTCAATTGGGGTCTGGGGCTCATTTTTGGAGCCATCATGGCTAGAAAGGTAGGTGAGGCGGCACAAAAACGAGGGTTTAAAATAAACTATCCGTTGGTGGGTGCATCTGGTTATGTTGGTTTTATGGGTTGGCACGGCGGAATGAGTGGTTCTGCACCATTAAAAGTGGGTGAAAGTGGTCACCTGAAGAGTTTGATGGCTGGAGTTGGAGATGCCAGTTTGGTGCAACAACTCCCAGATGCTATCGGTTTCGACCAAACGGTATTTAGTGCTACGAACCTTGTTCTATTTGCTGTTTTACTGCTGCTGGTACCGTTGGCGCTATACTTGCTGGGGAAAAGAGGTGCTGAAACTTCGGTACAATTGCCAACCTATCACAATAGCTACCAAACAGATGATGCAGCTGATGACGTTGGAAAAATTGACCGATCTAAAATTGTTGGTGTTGGGTTCGGACTTGTAATTCTGGTCGCTTTCCTGTTTCAGTACGTTAAAAATTTAGGAGAATTACGCATCACACCAAATATGCTCAACTTCTTTATGCTAGGGTTGGCACTCGTGTTACACGGAAATTTTTCAAATTTCTTGAAAGCAGTACAAGAAGCTATTTCGGGTGCCTCAGGTATTTTAATTCAATTTCCACTATATTTTGGAATTATGGGTATCATGCGCGATAGCGGAATGGTGGTACAAATCTCAGACTTTTTTGTGTCGATAGCTACCGAGACAACCTTGCCTATTTTTACATTTTTCAGCGCAGGTCTAGTAAACATTTTTGTGCCTAGTGGTGGCGGTCAATGGGCGATACAAGGTCCCATCGTAATTGAATCGGCTTTAAAATTAGGGGTTCCGCTCCCTAAAGCCATTATGGCATTGGCCTATGGCGATCAAATCACTAATATGTTACAGCCATTTTGGGCGCTGCCACTGTTGGGAATTACCAAATTGAAAGCCAAACAAATTCTTCCATACACTTTATTAATTATGGTATTGGGAATGGCCATTTTTTTAATCGGTCTCTTACTTTTTTAATTGTTGTTTAATGAACATACTTACTGCTGCCATAAAATTCCCACCCCTCGAAAGCGCGAGTGAAGACGGATTGTTGGCTGTTGGTGGAGATCTTTCTGTGGCACGGTTGCTCTTGGCTTACCAGTCTGGGATTTTTCCTTGGTATGAAAACGGACAACCCATTTTATGGTGGAGCCCAGATCCTAGAATGGTACTAAAGATAGCTGATTTTAAGGTGTCTAAATCGCTTCGGAAAGTGATTCGTTCGGAAATATTCACCGTTACTTTTAATCAAGAGTTTTCAAAGGTTATCAAGCATTGTGCCTCAGTTAAACGCGACGGACAAGCAGGTACATGGATTACTAGCGATATGGTGGAAGCATACCAAAAACTACATCAGCTGGGCCATGCCATATCGTTTGAAGTTTGGCAAGACAACTCACTTGTGGGAGGTGGCTACGGAGTAGATTTGCCAGATAAAAAAGTATTTTGTGGCGAGAGTATGTTCAGTCTAAAAAGCAACGCTTCAAAAGTTGGCTTTGCTGCGCTGGCGGCTAATTTGGCTAGCAAAAACTACCGATTTATAGATTGCCAAGTGTATACCGAGCATTTGGCACGTTTTGGTGCTAAAGAAATAGATCGTGCTCTTTTTATAAAATGGCTAAATGCATCATAAACAGCATCTTGAAAAAAAGATTATTTCCGTATCTTCGCATACCAATTTAAGCCACATCTTATGAAACGATTGATTCCTATAATTTTATTGATGGTTGTTTTTGCAACAACTTTGGTATCAGCACAAGAACCCTCTTTGCCAAAATACCTTACTGAAAGTGAAAAACAAGCACTAGAAACTTACACTTTTGGTAACGCAAACCGAACTCCGCCGCCTACAGGCCCTGTAAGAACGATGGCCGAATGGGAAGAAGTAGAGTATCTGGTGGTGACTTGGCAACCTAATTTTCCAAATATTTTAAGACAGATTGTGGCTGCAGCTGTTGAAGAGTGCAAAGTGATCATTACCACACAAAATGAGACATCTGTTTCAAATTATCTTAGCTCTAATGGGGTAGATCTTACAAACATCACTTTTTTAGATGAAGATTGGAATAGTATCTGGATTCGCGATTATGCTGGAAATACGGTGTATAGTGATGATGTGGGCGAGCGTGCGCTGGTAGACTGGATCTATAACAGACCGCGCCCTGACGATGATGTAATGCCCTTGGCACATGCGAGTACAACTGGAGTACCGATTTATGTCACAGATTCTGGAACCAATGACCTCGTAAATACCGGTGGAAATTTTATGAGCGACGGATTGGGTAATGCCTTTGCTTCAGAGTTGATTTTAGAAGAAAACGAGCCGGGCAATCCGTATGGTGTAAGTGCTAAGACAGAAGCGCAGATTGACCAAATTATGAATGAGTATATGGGGATTAATACGTACATAAAAATGACCGCGTTGCCGTACGATGTGATCAATCATATCGATATGCATATGAAATTATTGGATGAAGAAACCCTCTTGGTGAGTAAATATCCTGAGGGTGTGGCCGACGGACCCCAAATTGAAGTGAATATCGACTACGTGCTGAGTAATTTCAATTCAGCTTTTGGGACTCCTTACAATGTAGAATGGATTGATGCGCCTCCTAGTACAGGTGGTAATTATCCAGACACTGGCGGCCATTATAGAACGTACACAAATGCAGTGTTTATAAATAAAACTGTGTTGGTGCCAACATATCGGGCAGAAGTTGATGTTCCCGCCCTTCAACAATGGGAAGAAATGTTACCCGGTTATAATATTGTTGGAATAGACGTAGATAATTCTGGAGAGAATCTTATCTCCCAGCTAGGTGCCATTCACTGTATTACCCATACCATTGGGGTGGCAGATCCCCTGTGGATTGTACACCAAAAAATTAAAGAAGCCGAAACGAATGAAACGGTAACTATTGAAGCGCAGGTAAAACATAATTCTGGCATTGCAAGTGCATCGGTTTATTGGAAGGAAGAGAGTGCGTCTTCTTGGACAGAAACTGCACTAAGTGATGCAGGAAATGATATGTGGGCTACCGATATTACAATTCCAAATACCGAAGAGAATATCCAATATTATATTGCCGCAGAAGCAACTTCTGGTAAACAAGCCGTGCGACCTATTGTAGCACCTCAGGGTTATTGGACAATCAATTTGGGCAATGTGCTCAATGTGAATGAAAATTCAATCGGTACCGTTTTAGGGCCATTTCCGAACCCAGCCACAGATGTTGTTTCATTTCGATTTCAGCAAGAAGTAGCTGAAGTTACTGTGACGGTTTCGAATGTATTGGGGCAACAACTCTATGCTGGCACTATGAATACTGAAGGTGGTACGTTATCAGTACCGCTGCAATCGAATTGGACCGGAACACTTTTCGTAACACTGGCTACACAGCAAGGTGTTTCCGTTAAAAAGGTGCTTAAGAACTAAAATTTTGGTATTGAGTTAAGAGCTTTTGTTTTTATAGCTTTTTTCTCGTTAACGTTAAAGAAATAGTCTGTTTGAAGTGTTTATTTGGTTTTTAATCAGATAATTACCATATTGCAGTAGTTATTTCTAAAGTCCCAAACTTATGAGAAATCTTTCCCGTTTTGCATGTACCTTATTATTCTTGTTTGCAAGTGTTTCGGCTGTATCCCAAACTAAAAAGACAGATGTCAACACCGATGTAGACTTGGTAAAAGTCTACGAACAGGTAGTAAAGGAAGGATATCCTACCTTAGAAATCTATCAAGAACTGGCAACAGCACAATATTTCCGAAGTAATTATGCGGAAGCAAAAAAATGGTTCGAGAAGTGGTTTGAAATGGAAGAGCCAAAAGATAAAACGGTGCGCCATCGCTACAAACAAACCCTACGCGCGTTGAAAGTATCTACTAAAAACAATAAATATTTGGCAGTAACCGCTGGTTCTAACTAATCCATATCACATAGTTCTGTTTCACTAGTTTATTGGCTATACTAGATTTACCTAATTTTTTGTACTTCTGAATGCCGAAAGCAGCCTGTAAGATGGTCGTTTACCATTCCGGTTGCTTGCATATGCGCATACACAACGGTACTACCCACAAATTTGAACCCACGTTTCTTTAAGTCGGCACTAATTCTATCGCTTAGCGGAGTGTTTACTGGAACTTCTTCCTTGCTTTTAAATGAATTTTGGATCGGTACGCCTTCTGTAAAACTCCAAATATAGTTGCTAAAACTCCCAAATTCCTTTTGAACTTCAAGGTATGCCTTGGCGTTGGAAACCGTTGCTCGTACTTTCAGTTTGTTTCTAATAATTCCCGGATCTTGCAAAAGTTGCTCAATTTTCGCCTCGGAATAGGTAGCAATTTTTTGGTAGTTAAATTCATCGAACGCCTTTCTGAAATTTTCACGTTTCCGAAGTATGGTAATCCAACTCAATCCCGCTTGAAAGGTTTCAAGTGTTAGAAATTCGAACAATTTGGCATCATCTCTTACAGGAACACCCCACTCTTCATCATGATAGGTTACATACAATGGGTCTTCACCACACCACCAACACCGCTGTTTTTTCATAATTTTGTTTTTGTAGCGTAGGAAAGGTAGTAAGATTTTTAATTTTTTTTCGTCATAGTTGTCATGGAGATTTCAGAAAAAACAACAGAAGCATTAGTACAGCTTGCATTGCCGAGCGCTATCAGTTACACAGACTATAGAAATTTGGTAAGCGAACACGCGGCCAATGAGACAACTACGGGACCAATTCAGACAGAAGCTTTGAGCGAATATACCCAGCTAAATAACGCACGTATGCGCCGTTTGGATAAAACACTACGGATACCAGAAACTGTGGCAACACAATTTTCAAGCACCACTAAAAAACAACAATGGATTGTTATTACTGAAAGCTGGTGTGGAGATGCCGCCCAGAGCCTTCCTGCCATAGCTAAAGTTGTTGCGCTTGCAAAAAATATCGAGCTATTTATCGTCTTACGGGATGAGCATCCAACATTGATGGACGCATTTCTGACCAATGGTTCAAGGTCTATCCCTAAACTCATCGTTTACGATAAAGAACAGGAAAAAGTCGTGGCAGATTGGGGTCCTCGACCTTCTAATGCTACCAAAATGGTTGAAGATTTTAAAATGAAACACCAGGTCCTTACCCCAGAATTTAAAAAGGAATTGCAGGTTTGGTATACGAAGGATAAAGGACAGAATATCTTTGAAGACTTAGCATCGCTGCTTTCTCAATCTTGGCCTGGGAAATTGTAACTTATCGTACCTAACTGGAGCTCTTTATTACTTTGCGTGGTAAATCGCGCTTGGTTGGCATAGGCCAATGCGCTGTCTATTAAGCAACCGTTGGTGGTAGAAGAAAGTGATTTGTTGTAGGTGGCTTTCACAATTTTACCTAGCGCATTAACTTCTATTGAAATCACAATTTTCCCTCCTGCGTCACAGGTATAGACGGGATTGGGGAGTGCCAACGCTGAACGGTCTTTTAAGCTATAACTAATTGTTGTTCTGCGGTTGGCCCCTTTTGAACGTGAAACTTTTCCGTCCTCTTTACTCAGCGTAGTCTCGAAGGTTTTCTTCATTTTGTCTTTTGCAGCTTTTATGGTTGCATCTGAGTTGTTGGTGAGTCCTTCGGTGATGGCCGCGTCCATTTCGGCAAGCTTTTGTTCAAAATCTTCTGTCTCGGTATCAGTTCCTTTGTTCAAGAACTTTTCGGCTTCATTATATGCTCGATTTGTTTCAATGGCTGTTTTTTCAAGATTTGAAAGTGCCAATTGTTCCTGCTCGTCTTCTAAAATAGGGTCGGTTTCAGCATATTCAATATCATATTTAGGGTTGAAAGGTTCTTGGCCTTTGCCCAATTTCCAACTGTATAATGCTAAAAAGAAGATGGCAAACAGCAAGCAGGTGATTAAAAATGCGCGATATGAATAATTGAAATTCACGGGTACAATAACTGAAATATAATTGAAAACTCCTTGAAGATTAACGCGTTATTAAGAGGTGGGGCTTTTAAACTGTGATTCAAACTCTTCAATAGAAACGGCTTTTTCAACAGAAAAATCACCAATTTTGGTACGTCTCAAGGCACTTAAATGGGCTCCGTTTTGTAACGCTTTTCCGAAGTCATGAGCTAAAGATCGAATATACGTGCCTTTGCTACAGGCTACTCGGAAGGAAACATTGGGCAAGTCGATATTGGTAATTTCGAAGGTTGAGATATGTACAGATCGCGTAGGGATGTCTACTTTTTCGCCTGCTCTCGCAAATTCGTAGAGTCGTTTGCCTTCCTTTTTCAATGCAGAAAATACAGGCGGTTGTTGCTGTATGTCGCCTACAAATTGTTGTGTGGTTGCATGAATTTTTTCTTCGGAAATAGCTGAAATATCAAAAGTTTCGTCTATCTCAGTCTCTAAGTCGTAACTAGGGGTGGTAGCGCCCAATGTAATGACGCCTGTGTATTCTTTGTGCTGCGCTTGGTAGGTTTCAATCTTTTTTGTGAATTTTCCAGTGCATAGTATGAGTAATCCGGTTGCTAGCGGATCCAACGTGCCGGCATGACCCACTTTTATTTTTTTAAGGTTAAATTCTTTTTTGATGAGCCAACGCACTTTGTTCACCACCTGAAAGGAAGTCCATTCCAAGGGTTTGTCGATTAAAATGACGTGTCCGTTTTTGTAATCTTCTTCGGTCATATTAAAGGGTGCTTACTACGATGGCAGTGATTCCAACAAGTACACAATAGATGGCGAACCATCGCAATTTGCTCTTCTTTACCAAGGCAATCATCCATGTACAAGCAAAAAGTCCGGCGACAAACGCTGCTGCAAATCCGATGCCTAAAGTAGTGAGGTTGGTACTTTCAGCAGATAAATCACCACTCATGATGTCTTTGGCAATTTTACCGAAGATTAGTGGCACCACCATTAAAAAAGAGAAGCGTGCCGCTTTACTTTTGTCGTTACCCAGTAGTACCGATGTTGAAATGGTTGCGCCGCTTCGGGAAATACCGGGAAGCATGGCGATGGCCTGTGACACGCCAATAATAAATGCATTGCCAAAAGACACTTTTTTCCCAGTGTTTTTGGCGCGATCTGCCAGCCAAAGTAAGATGGCTGTAACGATGAGCATAGCGCCTACAAATGCAATACTTCCGCCAAAAAATGACTCTAGTTGTTCTTCGAACAGAATTCCGATAAGGGCTGCAGGGAGCATGGAAATAATAATTTTAGAAACAAACTTAGTTTCTTCATTCCACTTAAATTTCAGCAAACCCAAAACGATTTCAATAATATCTTTTCTGAAAACCACAATAGTGCTCAAGGCCGTGGCAAAGTGAAGTACTACGGTAAATAAAAGACTTTCTTCGGGAACAGAATTGTCTCCCAGAATGGCTTTCCCTAACTCTAGGTGCCCGCTGGATGAAACAGGTAGAAATTCGGTTAACCCTTGAATGATGCCAAGAACGATGGCCTCCCAAGTTTCCATGAATTATTTTGTCTTGTGGGGGTTCAATAAAATAGCGTAGACTTCAATACCAAAACCAATTAAGATGAGGGCGGGTGCCAAGCGAATACGTCTCCAACTGTAGATTTCAGGATTAAACACATTCGGGTCGTCACTGCCGCCACCGGTCATTAAAATAAAGCCTAAAACAATAAAGGCGACACCAATGAGCATGAAGGTATAATTTTTCTTTTCAAATACGAAAGTGGCCCGTCGTACCGCTGCTTCTTCTTTTCTTTTTTGTTCTCCCAAAATAGTATTTATTATTGGTTCAGTTGAACCGTGAGTTCTCCATCAAATTCAGTGTACAGTATGTGCCCGTCTACTTCGAGTTGTGATATGTGTCTGCTCTCTGTTCCGATCCAACTTTCACTGAGGTGCAATTTAACATTTTTATTTAGAACGGCCTCCCTTGCATTTTCTAAGGTGAATCCGTTTTCGAGTCCGCGATTGATATAATAAAAATCGCCTTCCGCATTGTGAAATACCAAGTCTTTTACGCCCCCTTCACTAATCTTGGTCACCTTCATTTCTACGATATTCGATTTTTCTTCACTCGGATTGGTAATGAGGCAGCTCTGGAATACAACCGCGAGTAAAACGATTAAGATATATTTTATAGCTTTCATATCGATAGTTTTTACAATTACGTTTTCAATAATAGAGTTCATCGGTGCGCAAGTTCAAAAAGCGCTGGGTGGCGAAAAATGTACTGAGCCAGGTAATAAAAATTCCTATTAAGAACACACCCACAAAAAGCGCAATCAGTAATATTTTGTCTTCTAATAGCTGCAGTTCTGGGAAACTTAGGTTGAGGTAGTACAATACAATACCCATCCCTATTAACGCCAAAAAGGCTCCTATCATGCCCAATCGCACACTTTTCCATACAAAAGGACGCCGAATAAAGCGTTTGGTTGCGCCAACCATTTGCATGGTCTTGATAGTAAAACGCTTGGCATACACCGACAAGCGTATGGAACTATTAATAAGTAATACTGCTATAAATAAAAATACACCGCTAATAATGAGTACCCATAGGCTTACCTTTTTCACGTTATCGTTTAAGAGGGCAATCAGCGGTTTGTCATACACCACTTCGTCTACAAAGTCTTTGGTCATAATCTCGGCGGTGATTTCTTCTAATTTGGTGGGCGACACATAATCTGCCAGCATATACACATCGATACTATTCTGCAACGGATTATACCCTAGGAAATCCATAAAATTTTCTCCAATGGTTGCCGCGTGTTCTTCTGCAGCTTGTTCTTTCGATACAAAAGTGGCTGTTTTGGTATATTCTGCCAGCGCTAGACTTTGCTTTAATTGGGTGATTTCAACTTCTTTGGCGCTGTCTTTTAAATACACCGTTAGTGCAATCTGTTCTTTAAAATGGTCGGCTACCTTTTTAGTGTTCAATACCAACAAGCCTAGCAATCCCAGTAAGAACAAAACTAGAGAGATACTTATTACGACCGAAAAGTAAGACGATATCAAGCGGCGTTTTTGGTATTTTTCAAAAGAAGATGCCATTGGCAATGAGGTTGATTATAAGTTCAAATTATGAATGTAAATGTACAAAACAATCTATAGCTGAAGTATGGTGCGCAACAAGATTTTTGGTTCTGAAAATACTTGCTACAAGCACAATCCTTCGGTGTATTTTACTAACGTTCTACCTTTCCTCTTTCGTACAATAGCTGTAAATTTGTGCTTTATTTTTACTGAAAAACAAGCGATGCGCAACTATCATTTCAACGAAATTGAAGCCAAATGGCAAAAATATTGGGCCGAGAACCAAACTTTTAAAGCTGTAAACAACAGTGACAAGCCAAAATATTATGTGCTGGATATGTTTCCGTATCCGTCAGGGGCCGGTCTGCACGTTGGGCATCCGTTGGGTTATATAGCCAGTGATGTGTATGCCAGATACAAGCGTCACCAAGGCTTTAATGTGTTGCACCCCATGGGGTATGATAGTTTTGGTTTGCCTGCCGAGCAGTATGCAATACAAACCGGACAGCATCCTGCGCAGACTACTAAGGTGAATATTGAAGGAGGCGTTGATAAGCAGGGAAATAAAATTGAAGGCTATCGCAAGCAAATGGACCAGATTGGTTTTAGTTTCGATTGGAGCCGTGAGGTGCGCACATCAAATCCGGAATACTACAAATGGACGCAATGGATTTTTATACAGTTGTTCAATAGTTGGTACGATTATAATGCCGATAAGGCGAGGCCAATTGCTGGGTTAATCGATTTGTTTGCTTCGGAAGGGAACGAAAACGTGTACGCTGCTTGTGACGATACGGTTACTTCTTTTAGCGCTTCTGATTGGAACGGTTTTTCTTCGGAAAAGCAACAGGAAATTCTACTGCAGTACAGATTGACCTATTTAGCCGAAACTGAAGTAAATTGGTGTCCAGAATTAGGAACCGTTTTGGCAAATGATGAAGTGGTGAATGGTGTTTCTGAAAGAGGAGGGTATCCAGTGATTCGAAAAAAAATGAAGCAATGGAGCATGCGTATTACCGCCTATGCCCAACGCTTGTTAGACGGTCTTGATACAATCGATTGGCCACAACCGCTTAAAGACTCCCAAACCAATTGGATTGGGCGATCAGAAGGGGCTACAGTTACTTTTAAGGTAAAGCCAGATGTCACCCTGAGCGCAGTCGAAGGGTCTCCTTCTATCGACGTCTTCACTACCCGTCCTGATACCATTTTCGGTGTGAGTTTTATGACCTTGGCTCCGGAGCATGAATTAGTGTCAAAAATCACCACGCCCGAACAAAAGCAAGCTATTGAAGCCTACGTTGAAGCGACTGCAAAACGTAGCGAACGCGAACGTATGGCCGATGTAAAAACAATAAGCGGTGTGTTTACCGGAGCGTATGCTGAACATCCGTTTACGAAAGAACCCATCCCGATTTGGATTGGCGATTATGTGCTTGCTGGCTACGGAACGGGAGCCGTGATGGCAGTACCGTGTGGCGATCAACGCGATTACGATTTTGCCAAGCATTTCAATATCGACATCCCAAATATTTTTGATGGAGTTGATATTTCCGAAGAAGCCTTTGCAGACAAAGAAAATACGGTGATTACGAATAGTGACTTCCTGAACGGATTGAATTATAAGAAAGCGACCAAAACAGCCATTTATAAACTGGAAGAAATTGGCGCAGGAACTGGAAAAATAAATTACCGCCTTCGGGATGCTGTTTTTAGCCGCCAACGTTATTGGGGAGAACCTTTTCCGGTGTATTATAAAAACGGACTCCCGCAAATGATTGATGCGAAATACTTGCCTCTGGTATTGCCAGAAGTTGATGAATATCTGCCCACCGAAGACGGACAACCCCCTTTAGGACGTGCCGAAAATTGGGCGTGGGACACCAAAACGAACAAAGTTGTAAGTAATGAGAATGTCACTCTGAGCGCAGTCGAAGGATCTAACAAAGGTGTCTACCCCCTAGAACTAAACACCATGCCGGGTTGGGCGGGGAGCAGTTGCTATATGTTCCGATATATGGATGCTGGCAATCCCGATGCCCTTGCGAGCAAAGAGGCGATGGAATATTGGGAGAATGTCGATTTGTATTTGGGTGGAAGCGAACATGCCACAGGGCATTTGTTGTACAGCCGTTTTTGGGTAAAAGCACTATACGATTTGGGCCATTTGTTGGTAGATGAACCCGTAAAAAAACTGATCAACCAAGGCATGATCTTGGGAGAGAGTGCTTTCGGATATTATACATTTTATTCTGTTTTGAATAAAGATGAAATATTAATCGACAAGAAAATAATATTTATTGGCAAAGATATTTATGAAGATGCATTACACGGAAACAAGCAGAAACTGGAGGCTGTTGTTGAAAAAGATTTGCCTGGCGATATGTTAGAACGAATTGAAGAAGGAGATTTAACTTTAATTATGCCTTTGAATTCTACTCATATTTTGGTTGATTTTGTAAACACTTCAAACGAACTAGACATCGAAGCCTTTATAAATTGGCGTGAAGAATTTAAAGATGCTGTATTTATTTTAGAAAATGGGACTGTTTTCTCCCCTTCCGGGGGAGATGCCCAACGGGCAGAGGGGGCAGTTTTTAAAGTTTCCCGCGAAGTCGAAAAAATGTCGAAATCGAAGTACAACGTCGTCAATCCAGACGATATCTGTGCCCAATATGGTGCTGATACCTTGCGTATGTACGAAATGTTCTTAGGACCGTTAGAACAGGCAAAACCATGGAATACCGCTGGAATTACGGGAGTACACAGCTTTTTAAAGAAACTTTGGAAATTATACCACAGCGGAGCTGATGGCGATTTTAAGGTGACCGATGCGGAAGCTTCAAAAGACAGCATGAAAACCTTGCACAAAACCATTAAGAAAGTGATTGATGATATTGAAAATTTCAGTTTTAATACGTCGGTTTCTACTTTTATGATTGCTGTGAACGAACTGACCGCGCAGAAATGTGATTCAAAACAGGTGTTAGCGCCTTTGACGATTCTTATCTCTCCGTATGCGCCGCACATTGCTGAGGAGCTGTGGAGTAAATTGGGGCATGAAGAGAGTATCGCGTATGCCGCTTTTCCGAAGTTAGAAGAAAAATATTTGGTAGAAAGTTCGAAAAACTATCCTATTTCATTTAACGGAAAAATGCGATTCACTATGGAATTGCCACTTGATATGGGGAAAGATGAAATTGAATCTGCCGTAATGGCACATGAGAAAACGCAATTTTATCTAGAGGGACGTACCCCGAAAAAGGTAATCATTGTACCTGGAAAGATTGTAAATATTGTAGGTTAACACGGTAACTAGAGTTGCCAGATGACCAGCCTGTTAATTTTTCTTCAAAATTTGTCAGCTAGCATCAGTGCAGCATAGTATTTGCTATCTTTATGCTGTAAACGAATGGTGACGTTCGTTTTAAAAAAAGAAAAATCAGAGATGCAGTGCATTTCAAAAATAAGAAATAGAACATGTTTGGATATTATATATTAGCTGGTGTCATCTTTTTAGTAAGTATGTACGTTAGCAACAAGCTGAAAAGTAAATTCAAAAAATACTCACAAGTCCATTTAAGAAATGGAATGAGCGGAAAAGAAATTGCCGAAAAAATGTTGGCAGACCACGGTATTACCGATGTTGAGGTGATTTCGGTAGGGGGTCAACTCACCGATCATTACAATCCGCAGAAAAAAACAGTCAACCTCAGTGAGCCCGTTTACATGCAACGAAATGCTGCGGCTGCGGCTGTGGCGGCACACGAAGTAGGGCATGCGGTACAACACGCTACCGCCTACAATTGGTTGCAGATGCGATCAGCAATTGTACCTGCCGTAGGAGTTTCTAGTAAGCTTTCGAATTTTGTGATCATGGCCGGAATTATTTTAACCGCAACTGGTATGGCCATTGGTAATTGGGTGTTTCTAATCGGAATTGGGTTGTTCGCGATGACAACAGTTTTTTCGTTTATCACGTTGCCGGTAGAGTATGATGCGAGTAAAAGAGCACTTGCCTGGTTGCAGAATAACAATATGGTCACGCAAGAAGAATATGCGGGATCAAAAGACGCCTTAAAATGGGCGGCCAGAACGTATTTGGTAGCTGCGCTTGGTTCGTTGGCTACATTACTTTACTTTATCTCCATCTTTTTAGGGAGACGATAAGCACGTTGAACATATAATTTTAACCGAAATGGCTACTGAGTCGTTTCGGTTTTTTTATGGTGTTTCCAGATATACAAGAGCATGAGAACTGGGGGAAGTAGACCTTTTACAATAACCATCAAGGTTTCTGTGGATTCAGAAAAGGTGTTGCCTTCTGAAGCGGTTAAGAGAAGTTCTCCGTAGGGTTGTGCAATTAAAAAGGCGGCGGTGGTTATATTCCATCCTATATGCAATCCAAAGCCTAGGGCCATCGATTTAGTACGGCGATAGGCATCGGCCCAAACCCATCCCATGAAACCGGTAGTAAAAAAGACATAGATGAGCACAATCATGCTAGAATCTAGAATTCCGTAGGAAAACCAATGATAGATACCAAAAGCAATAGCAGACACCAACATTCCGATCCAAGGTTTTAATTTAGTCATTAGAAGATACAGCAACGCACCTCGGAAGAGTAAATCTTCAGTCAGGACAGATTTAACATGATAAAAGAGCGCCTTTGAGATTTCGAGCCATGACACCGATTGAAGTTCCCAAGAAGCATTTCTGATGGCTGCTTCAGTAAAGATAATAAGACTATTCAGTACGATCGCAAATAGAACGCCAGCACCAAGCTGTAGAAAGCGTTTCGAGATAGGAAAAGGCCCCAGTGCTTTTAAATTTTCCGAAGAAATATAGCGTAAAAGCAACCATGACACCACAAGGATGACAACAATACCGATCATGTTTTCTATTTAAAGGTTATGAAAAAATTTTGTGCAGAAAAAAACTGATGAGACCTACAGTGATAGCACTTAACACCAACAGTTCGAAGGTGGTCTCAGGAAAGGCGCTGGACTGTGCGATATATGCCCAGGCTAATAAAAGCACCACAACAATGCCTCCCGCGTAGAGCATATTGTATTTTTTTACGGAACCTTTTTCATCAGATGCTTCATTCAGGAAATCGAGGGAAAAATCTAATTCTTCGCTCAATACCTTTAAGGTGTGTGGTCGTGGTGAAACTTGTGCTTTCTCGATACGTTGAATAGATCGAAGGCTTATGTTGGTAGCATTGGCTAGCTCTTGTTGTGAGTAGCCCATGACCATGCGTCCATTTTTGACTTTTTCAGCAATCATTTGTCGTTTTAAATTCTGCATGGCAAATCTAGTAGTCAACCTATAAATTATCTTAAATAGGTTACGTCATTCTTGTGTCATTTGTATGACACATCAGTGCTAGTGGTTGTTCGGCGGTATTAACCTATAACATTATCAGGATTGTATCCTAGATAGGGCACTTCCTTTTCAACAAAGTTAATTCCGTAATCTTCTAGTTCCTTTAAGATAGGTTCGTACACTTCTTTTTTGATGGGGAGTTGCACCCCTGGATTGGTGATTTCACCGTTCAATATTTTAAGAGTGGCAATCGCAACGGGCAGTCCTACGGTTTTTGCCATGGCAGTATAGCTCTGATCGTCTCCTTTAATCACCATACTACTGTCTATTTGGTGTTTGTTACCTTTTAATTCGTATCCAAACTTATGGTACATCACAATCATATCTTTATCCTCAGGCTGCAAGGTCCATTTGTCTTCCAATATACGTTGAAGTGCTTTGGCAGGCGTCGCATCTTTAATGCCTATCTTTTTTTCTGTGTTGAAAATATCAAGTTCCAACAACTTGCCCCACATTAAATCGTCTTGGTCTATCTTTAAGCTATGGCGTAATTTTAGTTCTACGGAATCTGTTGGCGAATAGGGCAGAAATAGGTTTACGAAGTCACGGTAGCTCAAATTTTCAGAATCTGGAATGGTGTAACCGTCGTCTGTCATGCCCAATTGCACAAACATATTCCACGCTTTGCTGAAACCGACACGTCTTATGGTTCCGCGGTAAAGTGTAAGCACATCTTCGAGACCGTACACACTTCGGTATTTCAATGAATTTCTATTGGCATATCCTTCAAATCGGCCATGGCCTTCAATGTCTAAAAATTCGGTTCTTCTAAAGAGACGGTGATAGGGGATGTATTTATAAGTTCCTTCTTGGATGAATTCGGCAGCGCCTCCTTGTCCGGCAAGCACAACATTTCTTGGGTTCCATGTAAACTTGTAATGCCAGAGGTTGTCGTCACTTTCAGGAGCAACCAAACCACCTGTAAAACTTTCAAACAACAGCATCTTACCGCCTTTGTCCCTGATTCGGTCAATTACCTGCATAGCACTCATATGGTCTATTCCTGGGTCTAGGCCAATCTCATTCATGAACACCAACCCTTTCGCCTTTACCTTCGGGTCTAACAGTTGCATTTCATTACTGATGTACGATGCTGTCACTAAGTTTTTTCCAAACTCAAGACAGTCTTTGGCAACTTCCATATGGTATCTAGCCGGAAGCATAGAAATCACGATATCGGCATTTTCAACCGCTTCACGTCGCTGATTGGCATTGAAAACGTCTAATAAAATTCCGCGACCGTTCGGGTGGCCACTCGTAAATTTCTGTGCATTCTGGATATTCAGGTCGCCAATAGTGAGAAATAGCGCTTCGCTATCAGATTTGTCGAGTAAATATTTGATCAAACTTGTCGCAGAACGTCCTGCTCCAATTATTAAAATGTTACGCATCTAAGGTGTTTTGAGTATCTTTGTGAGATAAGATTATAGCAAGCGAATTTAAGGATTGTAGCACAAATTTATGGATAAATCGAGCAAAAATATTGTAGTAATCGCGGCAGTTTTGGCAGCTATCACCATTGCGTTAGGAGCCTTTGGTGCCCACGGATTAAAATCGATAGTAAGTGCTGAAAGTTTAACTACTTTTGAAACAGGCGTACGCTATCAGATGTATCACGTTATTGCTTTGTTGGTTATCGGTTTGTCGGCACAAGTGCCAGTGGCAACCAAAAAATGGGTGTTGCGTTTTTTTTGCTTCGGAATGCTCTTCTTTTCGGGTTCTATCTATCTACTTGCACTAAAAGAGCAGCTGTCTTTTTCTGTCTCTTTCTTGGGTCCAATAACGCCAATAGGCGGACTCCTCTTTATTCTAGGTTGGATACGCTTAGCATACGGGTTATTAACATTTAAAAGGGGATAATTACCTTTTTTTAAAGAAGCATTGTGTTGTATATTTCTTATTTTTGTGGTCACAACAATTAAAACAAGTAATGGTCGATAAAAACCAAACTACGAAAAGGATTTCGTTAGAAAACTACGGAATCAAGAATGCCCATGTACATTACCAATTAACTTCTTCCGCCTTACATAATGAAACGATACGAAAGGGAATGGGAACCGAAGCCGAAAGCGGAGCCCTTGCTGTTAATACAGGTGAATTTACGGGCCGATCTCCAAAAGATAGATTTATTGTTAAAGACGATGTTACACGCGAACAAGTATGGTGGGGGAATATCAATATTCCGTTTCCTACCGATATGTTCGATGCCCTTTATGATAAGGTGACCGACTATCTTTCTGAAAAAGAAATCTATGTACGCGATAGCTATGCGTGTGCAGATGATAAGTACCGATTGAACATTCGCGTGGTAAATGAATACCCTTGGAGCAATTTATTTGCGCACAACATGTTTTTACGGCCTACCGAAGCCGAATTGGAAAATTTTGACCCAGAGTGGCTCATTATTAACGCACCAGGATTTATGGCAGATCCAAAAGTTGACGGAACCCGCCAGCATAACTTTGCCATCTTGAACTTCACAAAAAAAATTGCCTTAATTGGCGGTACAGGATATACAGGTGAGATTAAGAAAGGGATTTTCTCTGCGCTTAACTTTATATTACCAGTAGACAAGAACACCATGCCCATGCACTGTTCTGCGAATGTTGGGGATAATGGCGAAACAGCTATTTTCTTCGGATTGTCAGGTACAGGGAAAACGACCTTGTCTGCAGATCCTTCTCGAAAACTTATTGGTGACGACGAGCACGGTTGGACAGCAGAAAACACCGTATTCAACTTTGAAGGAGGTTGCTATGCAAAAGTGATTAACCTTTCCGAAGAAAATGAGCCAGATATCTACCATGCTATTAAACCAGGGGCCATTCTGGAAAATGTAGTGATGGACGACAATGGAAAAGTAGACTTTGAAGATACTTCCATTACCCAAAATACAAGGGTGAGTTACCCGATTTATCACATCGATAATATTCAGGAGCCATCTATTGGAGAAAACCCAAAAAACATCTTCTTCTTAACAGCCGATGCTTTTGGGGTGTTGCCTCCGATTTCAAAATTGACACCAGGACAGGCGGCATACCATTTTATTAGTGGTTATACAGCTAAGGTTGCAGGTACTGAAGAGGGTATCAACGAGCCTACCCCTAATTTCTCTGCGTGTTTTGGAGCTCCTTTTATGCCATTGCATCCTACCAAGTATGCTGAAATGTTAAGCGCTAAGATGAAAGCGGCTGGCGTAAATGTATGGTTGGTAAACACGGGTTGGACCGGCGGACCCTACGGAGTGGGAAGCCGCATGAAGTTAAAATATACCAGAGCAATGATTACGGCTGCGCTAGACGGACAATTAGACGATGTAAACTATGTGAAGCATCCTATCTTCGGATTAGATGTGCCGCAGACTTGCCCTAATGTGCCAAGCGAAGTGCTGAACCCTAAAGAAACATGGAGCAACGCTAAAGCGTATGACATTCAAGCAAAAGAGTTGGCGGCTTCGTTTAAGGAAAACTTTAAAAAGTTTGAAGCATTTGCCAACGATGAAATTTTAGGTGGTGCCCCCATTGGTGGCTAATTGAATAGGCCTAAAATATAAAAAGCTCCCAAGTTTATGCTTGGGAGCTTTTTTTGTTAGGTACAGTCAGGGCTATTTGCCTTTGTTCACTTCCTTAATATATTTTTCTAACGCCATAGTCATAGACGGCGTCTCTGGGGTTGGTGCTTGTATGTCTACACGAAGTCCGTTATCTGCAGCAGCTTTTACCGTAGTATTGCCAAACACAGCGATACGGGTATCATTTTGCTTAAAATCTGGGAAGTTCTCGAGGAGGGAGACAATACCGCTCGGACTGAAAAACACTAAGATATCGTAAAATACATTCTTAAGGTCAGATAAGTCACTTACCACCGTTTTATAAAAGGTAGCTTGCTTCCAGTTTACTTTTAGGTCGTTCAGTACACTTGGAACTTCTGGTTTCAATTTGTCTGAAGAAGGAAGTAAGAATTTTTCAGTTTTATATTTTTTGATCAGTGGCGAAAGTTCCGTGAAGGTTCTTTTGCCTACATAAATCTTTCGCTTGCGATACACCACATATTTTTGCAAATAGTAAGCAACCGCCTCGCTTTGGCAGAAATATTTCATGGTATCTGGCACTTTAAAGCGCATTTCTTCAGCAATTCTAAAATAGTGGTCTACGGCATTTCTACTCGTTAAAATAACAGCAGTAAAGTTACCTAAATCTATTCTTTGCGAACGAACGTCTTTTCCAGAAACACCTTCAACGTGAATAAAAGGTCTGAAATCTATTTTAACTTTTTGCTTTTCGATTAAATCGAAATAAGGAGAATTTTCAACCTTTGGTTCTGGCTGAGAAACTAAAATAGTTTTCACTTTCATAAGCTGCAATTTTTTTAATATTTCAATTCTATACAAACGCTTTATAGAGAATTATATAGGGTGAAATTTCAAGTGCGCAAAGATACAAAATAAAATAAAACAACTCACGAAAAATTAATTTGGTATTGGTTTTATAGCTGTAAAACAGCGTGATGCCATTGAGAACGGCTATTACTAGGAGCACAATTAATAAAATGGTGGGAGTTGGTTCATAGGTGTAAAAAAAGATCAAATTGGCTAAAAAAATAAAAACAGCTAATAAGTTTCGGTAGCTTAATTTCTGATAGAGGTACCGATTAATGGTTTTTTCAATGTTAAAAATAGCACCGATTAATTTTTCTATCATAAACTTAGACAACACAAAAACACTATAAATAGAACAGATTTGTATAAAAAACAAAATTGGGCTTTCTATAGCGTATTGCTGGGTTTTCAAAAATAAATAGATAAATAGCGAAACGGCCAACACCTGAGGAATAAACAACAGTACATTGAATGGATGCTTGATCTCGTCTCCTTTGCCCAGCACCAAAAAATACTTGTTGGTAACCGGCAACATGGTAAATTCCTGAAATCGTTTTGGGTATAGATATTTGGCTAGCGTATAGCACAATAGACAACCAACGAGTACCAAGGTGACCCAATTTAAGTTTTCGAACGTGCGTAACGCATAATCCATGGTGTAAAATTAGTTGAAATTAGCTCATTTCTACAGCTCATGTTATGATTTTTACCAACAAGATGTGACCAAAAAAAAGTACATTTGCCTTAAAATATTTGCATGTCCAACGCCCTCGTGGTCATACCTACCTATAACGAAATTGAAAACATCGAACGTTTGCTTCGGAATGTGTTTGCATTGCAGCGTGAATTCGATGTATTAATCGTAGATGACAATTCGCCAGACGGTACAGGAGCCGCGGTGATAGCGTTGATGCAAGAATTTCCGGAGCGCCTATTTATAGAACAACGTGCTGGAAAAATGGGCCTCGGCACCGCCTACATACATGGTTTTAATTGGGCGCTCGAACGTGACTATGAATATATTTTTGAAATGGATGCCGATTTTTCGCACAACCCAAACGACTTGATCAGGTTGTACAATGCCTGTGCAAAAGATGGATACCATATGTCTATAGGTTCACGTTATATAAAAGGCGTAAATGTAGTTAACTGGCCCATGAGTCGCGTGCTGTTGTCTTGGTTGGCGTCAAAATATGTGCGGTTTGTGACCCGAATGAAGATTTATGATACCACGGCAGGATTTGTTTGCTATCACCATTCGGTACTGCGGAAAATAAATCTGGAGAAAATTCAGTTTGTTGGGTATGCTTTTCAGATTGAAATGAAATTTAAGGCGTACTTGGCAAAATTCAAAATAGTAGAGGTTCCGGTAATTTTTACCGACCGAACCAAAGGAGAATCGAAGATGAGCGGGGGAATAATTTCTGAAGCTATATTTGGTGTCCTAAAAATGAAATTTAAGAGCCTTATTGGTAGTAATAACTTTAATGAAATTTAATGCACCCCATCTTAATTAAAAATGCAAAAATTGTAAACGAAGGTACCATCACCCAAGGAGATGTGCTTATTGTGAATGACGTAATTGCCGAAGTTTCAAATTCAATTAGTGCCAAAACTTCTGATACCAAGATAATTGATGCAGATGGCCATTATCTTGTCCCAGGGATGATTGATGACCAGGTTCATTTTAGAGAACCGGGTCTCACCCATAAAGCAACTATTGAAACTGAATCGCGAGCAGCCGTGGCGGGAGGAATCACCTCTTTTATTGAAATGCCCAATACGGTACCCCAAGCTACTACCATTCCGCTTTTGGAAGACAAATTTACCATCGCAAAAAATACAGCGTGGGCAAATTACTCGTTCATGTTTGGTGGCACGAACGATAACTTAGCCGAAATTCTGAAAGTAGATCCGAAAAATGTCGCCGGCTTAAAACTTTTCTTGGGTTCCTCTACTGGAAATATGTTGGTAGACGATCCGAAAACCATCGAAGAAATTTTCAGCAAAACAAAATTGCTTATTTCAGTACACTGCGAAGATGAAGATACCATCAAGCAAAATATGGAAAAAGCGTTGGCGCAGTATGGAGAAGATATACCAATCTCAAAGCATCCTGAAATTAGAAGTGCCGAAGCTTGTTATCTATCATCAAGCAAAGCTATAGAATTGGCCAAAAAAACGGGGGCGCGTTTGCATGTGTTCCATCTTTCTACAGAAAGGGAAACGCACCTTTTCAGTAATAAAAAACCATTGTCGGAAAAGAAAATCACGGCAGAAGTATGTATTCACCACCTTTGGTTTACCGATGCAGATTATGCCGAAAAAGGAACCAAAATTAAGTGGAACCCAGCGGTTAAGTCTGAAGCAGATAGAGAGGGGCTTTGGAAAGCGCTCAACGACGACCGTATTGATGTAATTGCCACAGATCATGCTCCGCATACCCTAGAGGAAAAAGCAAACGTTTATACCAAAGCTCCTTCTGGTGGGCCATTGGTACAACATGCGTTGGAAGCTTTGTTTGAGATGCACCACAAAGGACGTATTTCTGTAGAGAAGATTGTTCAAAAAACAGCACATAACCCTGCTATTTTGTTTGAAGTTGAAAACCGCGGATTTATACGCAAAGGGTATAAAGCCGATCTGGTACTCATAGACCCAAATGCTCCATGGACGGTCACCAAGGATAATATTGATTATAAGTGTGGTTGGTCTCCTTTTGAAGGCACTACTTTTAGATCGCGGGTCACGCACACTTTTGTAAACGGTGTGTTGGCTTACGAGAATGGAAAGTTTCCCAATAGAAGCCGTGGCGAACGATTAACTTTTTCTAGAAAATGAAATATTTCTGTTCCATAGCAGTAATTTTGATACTCTTTTCTTGCCAACATGTAGAGCGGCCAGAAAAACCAGAAAATTTGATTTCTCAAGAAACTATGGTTTCATTACTCACCGAGGTGTATTTAGGGAATGCTGCCAGAAGCATCGATAATAAACACATTCGGGAGCAAGGCATTAAACTCGATTCGTTTTTGTTTGCGAAATACAACGTAGACAGCCTGCAATTTGCAAAGAGTAATGCGTACTATACTGCCGATCTCGATACGTACAATGATATTATCTCGAAGGTGCAGCAACGTTTACAAGTATTAAAGAAGAACGAAAACGAACGCAAGCTTGAAGAAAATGCAGAGCGAAAAGCAGCACAAGATTCGTTGGTTGAAAAACAATACTTGGAAGCCGAAATAGACACCGCACAAGCAAGGTCAAAAAGCCTTATCGAATCGGTAACTTCAGAACAAGAAGAAAATTAAGTAGTATCGCTACGGAAATTTTCTGTCACACGTAATAACGTCTCCGAAAGGGGTGTATAGCTAAAAGACAGAACTTCTTCAATTTTACTTCCATCGTAAGTGTCGAAGTTGTACAACGAATTTACATGTGTACGCAACAACTTTCTTTTGGTGCCAAACAGCGTTGAAAAAAACCAATCGATGCCGCTAAAAACTGAAAGTTTCCACCTTGCGATGTTTTTGGTGGGTGCCTGGGTGCCTAGATGTGTTGCCAAGGCGGTTAAAAAATAACGATAACTTTTGTTAGCAGCTACCAGTATAAAACGCTCATTGGTAGTGGCACTTTCCATAAGTAATAGCATGGCCCTCACTACGTCGCGCACGTCTACCAAGCCAATTCCGCCGCTGGTGTAATAGTTCAATCCTTTGGAGACACGGGTTACAATACTTCCGCTGCCTTTGTGCCAAAGACCTTCACCTAAAATCACTCCTGGATTAACAATCACTGCTTGTAGGCCTTCTTGTGTGCCGCGCCAAACTTCCATCTCGGCACCGTACTTTGTGATAGCATACACACTGTTCTTTGCTTCAGGATTCCAGTAGGTCTCTTCGGTAAGCACTTCTTTGCCTATCGCATTTCCTAAGGTAGCAATAGAGCTCACGTAGCATAATTTTTCAACCTTTTTTTCAAGGCACAGGTTCACCACATTGGCAGTCCCTTCAATATTTGCCTTTTTGAGCTTATGGTAATTTTTTGGGTTGAAATCTACATAGGCCGCTGCATGGTAGACATGGGTGACACCTTCAAAAGCTTCGGTCAATATTGGGATGTCGGTGATATTCGCTTCAAACCACTCCAATTGTGTAGCCATTGAAGCATAGTCTCCTTGATAATAATTGCAGACTTTTTCAACAATGTGCAAATCGCTGTTTTTTCTGTGGATAGCCCGAACTTTTTCGCCTTTCTTCAGCAAAAAGTAGAGCAAATGGCTACCTACTAAGCCTGTTCCGCCTGTGACTAGAATCATAGTACGAATGTACTATTTTTTATGCGATGCTTTTCAGTTTACATAGAGCAGCCTATCTTTGCGCAAAACCGAATAGATGAGCTTAAAAAATTTCGTTGAAGAACTGAAGTGGCGTGGCATGGTACACGACGTAATGCCCGAAACCGAAGAACATTTGTTAGAGCAGATGCGCAGTGCGTATGTTGGTTTCGACCCGACGGCAGATAGTTTGCATATCGGTAATTTAGTACCCATCATGTTGTTGGCATTTTTTCAGCGTGCTGGACATAAGCCTGTGGCTTTAGTTGGTGGTGCTACCGGAATGATTGGCGATCCTTCAGGGAAAAGCAGCGAGCGAAATTTGCTTGATGAGGCTACACTTAGGCACAACCAAGAATGTGTTCGGAAACAGCTCTCGCACTTCTTAGATTTTTCTTCGGGAGAAAATAACCAAGCGGTAATGGTAAATAACTACGATTGGATGAAGGAGTTCTCTTTCCTCGGTTTTATTCGCGACGTTGGGAAGCACATTACCATTAATTACATGATGGCAAAAGACTCTGTAAAGAACCGTATTACGGGCGATGGTACCGACGGAATGAGTTTTACTGAGTTTACTTATCAATTGGTACAGGGATACGATTTTCTGCATCTCTACCAAAACGAAGGTTGTACCTTGCAAATGGGCGGTAGCGACCAATGGGGGAATATTACCACGGGGACCGAACTTATTCGGCGTATCGGTGGCGGAAAAGGATATGCACTTACTTGTCCGCTCATCACGAAAAGCGACGGAAGCAAATTTGGAAAAAGTGAAGGTGGTAACGTTTGGCTAGATGCAAAGCGCACTTCTCCTTATAAATTTTACCAATATTGGTTGAATACGAGCGATGAAGACGCCGAAAAGTATATCAAGATTTTTACGTTTTTAGCTCAACCGACCATCGAATCTTTAGTGAAAGAACACGCCGAAGCTCCACACACTAGAGTGTTGCAAAAGCGTTTGGCTGAAGAAGTAACCATTACGGTGCATGGAAACGAGCAATATGAAAATGCTGTAAAAGCATCGAGTATATTGTTTGGGAAATCGACATCATCAGATTTGAAAACGCTTGATGAGCAAACCTTTTTAGACATTTTTGAAGGAGTGCCCCAAACTGAAATCGCCAAAGAAGAATTGGATAACGGATTGGACATTATAGCTGCACTGGCTGAAAAAGGGGGGTTTTTAAAAAGTAATGGCGAAGCGAGACGCGCACTCAAAGAAAATTCAATTTCAGTAAATAAAGAGAAAGTTTCCGAAGGATATATGATTTCAAACGAAGACTTAATTAACGATACCTTCGTCCTCCTTCAACGAGGGAAGAAAAATTACTTCATCTTAAAAACTACCCAGTAAATAGCCAAGACGTATCGGTTGTAAAAAAAGGAAAACCCCCAACAGTACTGATAGCTGTAAGGGGTTTTCAAACTAACCAACCAATTATGAAGTTTAATTCTTTTTCATCGCAATTTTCTCCCAATTTTCGTCGGCTTTTGTTTGTAATAAGGTAGGTCCTTCTTCGTTCCAATTCTCTAAAGTGTCTGCAAAAATAGAATCGTAAAAAAGGTATAGTTTCCCATCTTTAATTTGAAAAGACTTTGGGTTAATCCCTACTTTCTTTCCGCTTGTTGCTACTGCATAGGCGCAAAATCCGCCATATTGAGGCACAAACGCTTCTGGATTCGATTGGAAGGTTTGTAAGTTTTTAGCATTTGCAAATTGATATTTTACACCTTTATGGGTGGCAGTAAATTCTTTTTCACCTTCCATGGCTTGACCATCAAAATAGGCCACTACGTCATAGCCTTCGGCCGCGTAACCCCTTTTTGTATTGGTTTCTTGTGCGTGAATGGCAAATGAGCACAGCAACACGAAATAAACGATGTAATTTTTCATATCGCCTAGGTCGCAGTGATTCAGATAAACTTACAAACGGTCTATAAAAAGTTTGTGACTTCAGGATAAGGTACGAGTGAGCTAATAAGTAGCTCGATACTGTCTTTTGCAATCAGGGTAATGCTCACGAGAATGGCTGCTACAAGAATGGCTACGGAAAGATTATGGTTTTTAATAGCTTTAAATTCGTTGACACCCCTGGTAAGGAGCGAAAACAGAAAGAAAACCGACACATTGATAAACACCGCCACCACAAATCCGATGAATAAATACAAACATGAATATTTAATGACGGTGCCTGTTGCAATACCTTCATTTTGTGTGGTCGCAATTCTGATGATGTTCGTGATAGAAGGTACAATTTCACTTAAAATGATGCCGATAGAAATAATAATCCCCGACGTGAAGATGGTAAACGCCATGTTTTCGCCTTGCAGGTCTTCGTTTTTAAAGAACAACCATTTCAATAATTTATAAGAAACAAAAATGATTCCGACAGATACAAAAATTGCGAGTATCAGTTCTATAAGGGCTAGGGTTAAGAGTTGTGTATTCATAGACTTATTTGCTTGTTAGTACTACATTCCAGTGGGTAACATCGTTAAAATTAGCTGGAAGGTCTCCCGCTTTAAAATATTTCGCAGTGGTTTCCCAAAGCACATACCTTTTTCCGTAGTGCGTTTTATAAGTTCCAGAAGCGGGTAGGTTGATCCCCAAAATTGAATGACGGTAAAAATCGCTATTCAGGATGGCCACATCGTAATCAAAATGTTTTAAAATACCATAAATGAGCACGGTACGCGAATCGCAATCTCCTTTCAAGCTCTGTAAAAATGACAACGGATTTTGCACTCCAAATTTAACACCTCCCACACAACATGCTGGGCATTCTTCCAACACCTTCCGAATGCTGTATTCGTAATTTTTGGCGGGCATACAGGTAGCTTCAAAAACGAAGGCATACGGAATATCCTGAATGCAACTTACGACCATTTCGGCAAATTCCATCTGATCAAGCTGCTGTTCACGTTGAATTTCAGCAAAAGCATTTAACACTAAATCTAATTTTGGAGTGTCGGTACGATCTATATAATCGTACAGATCGCCCCAAAAATTGGCATTGCTTCTCGCCCGGTACCCTTCAAGGTGCTTGTAAAGCGCTAGATAATCCTGTTCGCGAATGGTAAGTGAAGCGGTATAATTTTTACCGTAATTGTCGTTCCAGATACGATTGCTGCGATACACCTGAATGGTATCTGATCCTTCTACCATCGTACCGCGTGCCATAGCTTCCGAATTATTAAATGATTCGGTGTGGGTTCGTTCCCATCCGTTGGTTACAGCAGAAATCAAAAAACTGAACAATGCCAAAAACAATATGGCTACAAACATGCCAATCCACCTAAAGTTGCGCTTTGGTTTTCCTACAATTAGGTTCGAAACGAAAAATGACACACCGAATGAAACGATAAAGGAAAACAAAGTGGATATGCCAATAATTTTCAGAAATCCGTATCCGAAGCATGTGCATACTACCGCCAGAAACATCCAAAGACAACCGTTGTTTTTTGCTTTTTCCATTACAGTACCATTAGATTACAGCCACGTATGTCGCTGGTGTCAAAACGACCCATAATTTCAAAAGTTCCGTCGTTGTAAACCTTTCCTAAATCTTGCGTGGCAATAAAAGAACATGAATAGATATTGGCCAGATCAATTACATTAATCCCGCCAGTGGTTTGTGAAACATATGAAAGGGCATCTTCGGTGTCTCGAGTAAGCACGCGCATCCACGGTGGACAACGATATATTCCTTTTCCTGACGAATAGGCCTGTGACAATAATTCGGTCATGCCGTATTCGCTATGGATTTCAGAAACGCCGAATCCGTTTTTCAAAATGGCATGCAGTTCAGATTTTATCAATTCCTTGCGTCTTCCTTTCATTCCTCCGGTTTCCATCACTATGGTGTGCTGTAACTGAAAGTTCTTTTTGTCAATAAGATCGAGCAAAGCGTAAGACACCCCCAACAAAATTGTTTTTTGTTGCTTGGTCTCCAACAATTCTAATTTTTCAACAAGCGCATCTAAATCGTCAAGGTAAAACCCGCTATGTACATTTTCACTATCAGAAATAAGCCGATCGGCCATATAAACCAATGAGGCATTTCCCTTTTCTAAGTAAGAGGGCAGTAAGGCCAAGAATGCAAATTTTTTTGGTGCACCATAAAAATGGTTGAAGCCTGCTAAAAAGCTTGACTCATAATTGCTTAATTCTGCTACGTAATGCTTGCTAGGGGTGGCTCCTGTGGTGCCGCTACTTAAAAAAATTTTTTCAACCGATTTGTTTGTGGCAAGGATTTTTTCAGATTTGAAAAATTCGATAGGTAAAAAAGGAATGTGTTCTAAGGCTTTCACTTTTTCTGCTGAAATACCCAATAAATCACAAAACCTTCTGTACACAGGCACATGCTGGTATTGAAATTGGAAGGTTGCTAGTGCTGCCGATTCGAAATCGGGTTCAGAACTGATATAGGTGAAATTTTTTGGTGCGTTCAAAGCATGGCAATTACACATCAAAAATAGGCAATAATAAAAAGCCTCGCTACTATGAAATTGTATTTACCTTTTCCGATAGGTATTTCGAATTATTTTGGTGCCTATCATAACGACTAAACAGTGTAACTTTACATTTGGGTAATCCATTGGTGTATGATGGTGTTACCTAAACGTTAAGGATTTTCTCTAAAGAGATGGCATTGCGGATTTGTAGTATATTTATACTTTGTTAGTACAAATAAAATGAAGAAAAAAGAAACAAGAATATTATTGGTAGACGATGAGCCGGACGTTCTGGAAATTGTAGGTTATAACCTAACTTCGGAAGGATATCAGGTAAGTACCGCCGAAAATGGTCTAGAGGCGTTAGATAAGGCAAAAAAGGAGATACCACACCTGATAATTTTAGACGTAATGATGCCAGAGATGGATGGTATTGAAGCGTGTGAAAAATTGCGTGAAAATCCAGATTTGTCAGACACGCTCATCACTTTCTTTACCGCACGGGGGGAAGACTACTCGCAGCTCGCAGGTTTTGATGCAGGTGCAGACGATTACATTACCAAACCTGTAAAGCCGAAAGTGCTCCTCAGTAAAGTTAAAGCATTGTTACGCCGGTTTAAGGAGTCTGAAGATGAAGACACAAAGATGAAATTAGGCAACTTGGTCATAAATCGAGAAGAATACAAAGTAGTGCTTGGGAAAGAAGAAATTGTCTTACCACGAAAGGAATTCGAATTGCTGGCACTGCTCGCATCAAAACCTGGAAAAGTTTTTAAACGGGAAGATATTCTAGATCGCGTTTGGGGCAACGAGGTTGTGGTTGGAGGACGTACCATAGACGTACACATCAGAAAACTGCGCGAAAAATTGGGTGACAATAAGTTTAAGACGGTTAAGGGAGTGGGCTATAAATTTGTAGTATAGTGCGCAAACCCTTCAGAAAAACATACAAATTTGCTGGATATACGGCTACCATCATTACGCTGTTGCTAACACTCGTCATGGGTGTTTTTTTTTATGTTGAAGGGATAGACTCCTACTGGTTCCTTATCATTTTTGCTGTTGTTTGCTATGTTGTTTCTTTCTTTGTGATACAACACCGTGTCCAGAAATTTATCTACAAACGCGTGGTGAAAATCTATGAAGATGTTCGGTTGTTAGATGCAGCTACTTTTACCCCCAAACGGGTCACTACAGATATGGAGACGCTTACCAAAGAGGTAGAACGTTTTGCTGAAAACAAGAAGCTCGAAATCGAGTCGTTAAAAATACGCGAGAATTATCGTCGTGAATTCTTAGGGAATATCTCCCACGAATTAAAAACTCCATTATTTACCGTTCAAGGCTATATTCTGACCCTCTTAGATGGCGCGATGAAAGATAAATCGGTACGTAAAAAATACCTCCAACGCGCTAACAAAGGCGTAGAACGGCTTATTTATATAATTAAAGATTTAGATATGATTGCCAAATTGGAGATTGGCGACCTTGACCTTCAGACAGAAGTATTCGATATTATTGAATTGGTGCAGAGTATCTTCGACCTATTGGAGATGAAGGCCGCCAAAAAAAACATCTCGTTAACGTTTGATATCGATTATCCTGAAAAAGTGATGGTGCTGGGTGATCGCGAGCGATTGCAACAGGTGGTAAGCAATCTCATTGTAAACTCTATCAAATACGGCGTGAAAGACGGGACTACGGAAGTGAGTATTGAAGACTTTGTAAAAAATAAAATCATTGTACGTATTACAGACAACGGCGAAGGAGTTGAGAAAGAACACCTTCCACGATTGTTTGAGCGATTTTTTAGGGTCGATAAAAGTGGTTCGCGAAAAGAAGGGGGTAGTGGTCTTGGGCTGGCAATTGTGAAGCACATCATCGATGCGCACAACGAAAAAATTTATGTGGAAAGCCAAGTGGGCATAGGGTCCGAATTTTCATTTACCCTCGAAAAGGCTGAATAGCGGGCTGTAATCTTCCGTTTTTGAAAAATCACCTAAGCCCTTGTATAGCATTACCTTTTCTAACTTTTTAACAGTAAATTTTTCTTGTTTGCAACTCGGTACAAGTCCTTGTTTTTTGAGGCGTTTCGCTAAATATTCTTGTTCGTATTGTCCGGGTGTGGGAATAAAAAAAGCAGGTTTTTGAAGCACAGACAGATCCATAATGGTGGTGTAGCCAGAACGGGAAACCACCAATTCACTTTCTCCAATAAGCACTTCTAATGCGCGGGTCCCCAAAAAATTGAATTCTGTGATGTTTTTGTTGGTTTTTACTGTAGCTAGGTCTTCAACCACACCGCGAACCAATGCAACACGCTTGTTGGTTTTATGAAATTCAGAAATCAGTTTTTCTTCCAATAAACTGCGCTGAGGTTCAGGACCAGAAAGCAGACAGAGTATGTCATATTTCTTTTGAAGATTTTTTTTGGTCATCCTGCTTAGGGGACCAATGTATTTAAGGGGGAGGCTAGAGTGTTGTAAATGTCCTAATTTGCCGCTTAGGTTAATAGGGCCAGAAACATCGGGCACCCAGCATTCTTCGTATTTCGAAATAATCTTTTGATGTAATTTGGTGCTGACAAATGATGTTTTTCCAGAGAGTACATTCAATTGGTGTGTGATGTACACACAAGGGATCTCTTTATGGTATACCCCCATTCGGTTATCGCTTATGATGCCCTGAATTTTATTTTGAGAAACCAATTCTGCTACTACACGCCTTTCAGCTTTCATGGTTTTTTTGATATCGGGCAACTTGGCCAACATTTTCCATTTAAAAGAACTTCCCTTTTTCGTATAAGTTATATTGTATGCGGGTAAGGTAAGGCTAGGTAGTTCGGGAAATTCTTTTTGTAAGAACAACAATGCCGCCCCGTCACTTCCCAATAAAACATCGTATCCATTTTCAACTAACGATTCGATGAGGGGGATACACCGCGTAGCATGGCCCAGACCCCAATGCAGTGGTGCGACCAAAATTGTTTTTTTTGGTTTTTTGGTGGATTTATGGGATTCATTTGGTGCCATACGTAATTAACAAATGTATATATAATAACCTCACGGTATATTTCCTTAATTTTACCGAATTATTAAGCTGAAATTTTAAATCATTCACCCGTGGGAAGCAAAAATAAACTGAAACGCTTTAAAGAAAATGAAACCTTTGCAAACGTTGTGCAACCCACCCGTGCTGAAGTAACAGACCAAAATTTCAGATTGAAGGGTGCTTGGAAACAAGATTTCTTCAAAAATGACCGTCCGTTGGTGCTCGAACTTGGCTGCGGAAAAGGGGAATACTCGGTGAATCTAGCACAGAAATACCCCGACAAGAACTTTTTGGGAATCGATATTAAAGGCGCGCGGTTTTGGAGAGGAGCAAAAACTGCTTTGGAAGAAGGGCTAGATAATGTGGGTTTTCTTCGCACCCAAATAGAATTAGTCGATTTTCTTTTTGCTGAAAACGAAGTTGACGAAATTTGGATTACATTCCCTGACCCGCAAATAAAATACAAGCGCACCAAACATCGGTTGACCAACCAACATTTTTTAGATAAATACAAGCATATTCTTCGTCCCGGAGGAATGGTACATTTAAAAACCGACAGCGAGTTTATGCATGGGTATACGCTTGGTCTTTTACACGGTTTGGGTGAAGACATTCAATATGCACATCACGATGTGTACGGCAATCCACACGCTCCTGAAGAAGTGACCTCCATACAGACCTTTTATGAGAACCAATATCTAGAGGTAGACAAGAAGATAACCTACGTTAGGTTCACTTTTCGTACAAATTAATTTGTGTATATTGAGCTTGCAAACCAACCTGAATGGCACTATTGCTTAACTTTGTTATTGGCTTTTTGGCGGCACTCATTGGTGTAATTCCACCAGGTTTGCTCAACATGTATGCAGCCAAGATAAGCATGAAAGAAGGTAGAAAACGTGGTATCATGTTTTCTATTGGGGTTTGCGTCACCGTGATGTTGCAAACCTACATCGCACTTATTTTTGCACGCTTTTTAGACATGCACCCTGAGTATGTTGACATGCTGCAGAAAGTCGGACTCGGGATTTTTATCTGTCTAACCGTCTATTTCTTTTTTATTGCCAAAGATACCCGTAGGCAGATGCCAGAAGGGATGGGTCGATCAAAAACAAACCGCTTTTTTTCAGGTATGCTATTGGCACTGCTCAATTTATTGCCGTTGCCTTATTGGTTATATGTGAGCATTACATTTTCAGGTTTTGGCTGGTTTAGTTTTAACCAGTTAGAATTATTAGCGGCTGTTCTTGCCTCCGGATTGGGAACATTTACCATGCTGGCTATATATGTCTGGTTTTTTAGAAAAAAAGATAGGCCTAAGCGCAAAGGCATCAACATGAACTACATTATTGGTGGTATTACGGCTGCCATTTCAGTGATTACTTTTTTTAAGATTTTTAACGATTTTTAAATGGCGTCAGAAGGTTTTTTTGAAAAGGTGTACGAAGTAGTGGTACAGATACCCTATGGAAGAGTCACTAGTTACGGGGCCATTGCAAATTATTTCGGAGCGTCGGGCAGTGCCCGTATGGTGGGTTGGGCAATGAACGCTTGTGGAAAACACGGACAAGTACCAGCACACAGAGTTGTTAACCGTAAAGGACTCTTAACCGGGAAACATCATTTTGATGGTACCAACCTGATGCAACAACTACTCGAAAGTGAAGGCATTGTGGTAATCGACAACCAGATTCAGGATTTTGACAAATTGTTTTGGGATCCGCGAAAAGAGTTGTCTTTTTAAACGGTAATAGCTTCTGCAGAAATTTATACAACCATCAATCATTTCAATGCTTCTCTTTTCTAATCTGAAACCTGCATTGTATCTTTGCATTTAGAATTAATCTTAATAATGAAATTCAACAAACAAGATATTTTAAAGGCATTAGAAACTATTTCTCTTGCTGGTGAAGGAGAGAATATGGTGGCGAGCGGAGCCGTGTTAAACGTAATCACATTCGCAAACGAAGTGATTGTAGATGTGAAGATGACTACTCCCGCCATGCACATCAAAAAACGTGCAGAGGCTGATATCATAAAAACCATCAAAGAGAAGGTCTCTAATGAAGCCGATGTAAAGGTAAATATTAAAGTAGAAGCACCTGCTAAAGAAAATGCGAACCTCATTAAGGGGAAACCAGTTCCAGGGATCAAGAATATTGTAGCCGTGGCTTCTGGAAAAGGTGGCGTTGGAAAATCTACCGTAACTGCAAATCTAGCGGTAACCTTGGCCAAAATGGGCTTTAAAGTGGGTGTTTTAGATGCCGATATCTATGGGCCTTCCATCCCATTAATGTTTGATGTTTTTAATGAACGTCCGCTTTCTGTGAACGTAGACGGAAAAAGCAAAATGAAACCTGTTGAAAGCCATGGTGTAAAAGTGCTTTCCATCGGGTTTTTTACCAAACCGAATCAAGCCGTTATTTGGCGTGGCCCTATGGCTTCCAAGGCGCTCAATCAGTTGATTTTTGATGCAGCCTGGGGCGAATTAGACTTTATGTTGGTAGACCTGCCTCCAGGAACAGGTGATATTCACTTGAGCATTATGCAATCGTTGCCTATCACGGGAGCTGTTGTTGTGAGTACGCCACAAACGGTGGCCCTTGCAGATGCACGTAAAGGGGTTGCCATGTTTCAACAAGAAAACATTCAGGTACCCGTATTGGGCGTAGTAGAAAATATGTCTTACTTCACACCGGCAGAGTTGCCCGACAATAAGTATTATATCTTCGGAAACGGAGGAGCCAAAAATCTTTCAGAAGATTTAGAAATTCCGTTTTTGGGAGAGGTTCCCTTAGTACAGAGTATCCGGGAAGCTGGTGATGTAGGTCGTCCAGCAGCATTGCAAACCGCATCGCCAATTGCTGATGCTTTTGAAGAAATTACAAAAAATGTTGTTTCTGAAACGGTAAAACGAAACCAAAACTTACCGCCTACCGAAGCAATAAAAATCACCACTATGGCAGGCTGTAGTGCAGTTCAAAAATAAACTATGGAAACTACCTTACAACATAAAGTAGAGGCAGCTCTAGAAGAAATCAGACCCTTTCTGCAAAGCGACGGAGGCGATATATTGTTGCTTTCTATAGACAATGGTACCATTGTAAAGGTGCAATTGCAGGGAGCTTGTGTGGGTTGTTCGGTAAATCAGATGACCCTGAAGAGCGGCGTAGAAATGACCATTAAAAAGCATGCTCCAGAAATACAACAAGTAATAAATGTAGAAGCGTAACCTGACAATTGTCATAGGTTAAAATTTCTTAAGTAGCTTATTTTTGCATCTGAAAAAAAGGAATTGATTTTTCATGATAAAAACAGATATATTAATTATAGGAGCTGGTCCAACGGGACTTTTCACCGTTTTTGAAGCCGGCTTACTAAAACTAAAATGCCACCTTATAGACGCCCTTCCGCAGCCGGGAGGCCAATGTTCTGAAATCTATCCTAAAAAACCGATATACGATATCCCAGCCTTTCCCGAAATTTTGGCAGGTGATCTGGTTTCAAATCTCATGAAACAGATTGAACCCTTCCAACCTGGATTTACGTTGGGAGAGCGAGCCGAAACCATCGAAAAACAAGACGATGGCAGTTTTGTTGTAACCACCAACAAAGGAACCAAACACCATGCGCCCATTGTAGCAATTGCAGGGGGTCTGGGGAGTTTTGAGCCAAGAAAACCACCTATTACAGACATTGCAAATTTTGAAGATCACGGCGTAGAATATATCATTCGTGATCCTGAAATGTATCGCGACAAAAAAGTGGTGATTGCCGGGGGCGGTGATAGTGCGCTAGACTGGAGTATCTTTTTAACCGATGTAGCCGAAAGCGTCACCCTTGTGCACCGTAGAAATGAATTTAGGGGGGCACTAGACTCGGTAGAGAAGGTGCAAGAATTGAAAAATGTGGGCAAAATTGAAATGGTAACGCCTGCCGAAGTGGTTGGAATCGTGGGTGATGATGCGGTAGAAGGTGTAACGATTAAACGAGGCGCTGAGGTTTTTAATAAACCCTGCGACCATTTTATCCCGTTGTTTGGCTTAGCTCCCAAATTGGGCCCCATTGCCGATTGGGGATTGGAAATTGAGAAAAACGCTATTAAGGTAGACAATACGCTAGATTACCAAACCAATATTCCGGGGATCTATGCTATTGGAGATGTGAACACCTACCCTGGAAAATTAAAATTGATCCTTTGTGGTTTCCATGAAGCCACGTTAATGTGCCAAAGTGCCTACCAACGTATTTTTCCAGATAAACGATATGTGATGAAATATACTACTGTTGGCGGAATTGATGGATTTGACGGAAGTAGAAAAGAAGCGCCCAAAGCGGTAGTTAAAAAGATAGAATAACGCGTTAGGGATTGAGTGGTTTGTATGAGCTCTCCCGTCCCGATGGCTATCGGGAATCGGGAAGCGAGTAACGAAAGCGCGACCAAATTGGACACTGAGGCGTCACATTGATTGCTTTTCTTGTTCGATAGACGCTTATTCGTAGTGCTCTCGAAGTGCCAATTTGGTAACGCCCAACTGTTTAAAATGAAAGATATTACTATTTATATTACTGACCGTAATGGAGTCACCCATACAATTTTGGCTCCTACCGATATGAATATGAACCTCATGGAGGTAGTACGGTCTTATGAGTTGGCCGAAGAAGGAACGATTGGAGTTTGTGGTGGAATGGCGATGTGTGCTTCCTGCCAATGTTATGTTGAAAGTGACCACGAATTGCCAGAAATGAGCCATGATGAAGACTTGATGTTGTCTGAAGCATTTTATGTGCAAGACAACAGCCGATTGGGATGTCAGCTTTTTATAAGTCCGTCACTAGAAGGTCTGCAAGTGACACTCGCTCCCTCAGATGTTTAATCGATTACCGAGAGTGCTTTTTGAAACAAACGGTCTACAAATAATTGATATGCCTTGCCAGATGGGTGAAGCCCGTCGTTAGCTACCAAACTTGGGTCTGTTAATCCGCGGCGTGTAATGTCTGTGATATTCTGAAATAGCACTCCATTTTCTGTTGCTATCTGTGCTGCAAAGGCGTTGTATTGATCAATTTCTGCTGAAATTTTCTTGGGATCCTCCCTTTTTTGCCCGAAAGGTGTAAACGCATAATCGGGAATAGATACTACAATTACCCTGTCTTTGTTTCCAGACGCCAGTGCAATGGCTTTGTTCAGCAAGTCTAGAAATTCTTGTTCGTAAAGTGAAAAAGGCTTGCCTTGAAATTGATTGTTTACACCAATGAGCAGGGTGACCAAATCGTAATCGGTAGCTGGATTCTCGTTTTCTATGGCGTTTAGCAAATTGGTGGTGGTCCAACCTGTACGCGCAATAATTTTATAATCGACTGTACTGTTGGTGCTTTTTGCCAACGTATCTTGTAGTTGAAAGGGGAAATTCTGTGTCGCGGCAACACTTTCGCCAATGGTATAACTATCGCCTAATGCCAAATACTTAATATCGGCTTGGGTAGATTGCTCACTTTTTTTTTCGGAATTGGAGCAGGATACAACTGCTAGGAAAACAAATGACAAGGAAAGCGAAATAAGTTGTAAGATTTTCATGGGGTATGGAATTATTCGGTTTTATAGTCGATTAATTTCTGCGGACCTTCCAACAATCTTCTAATCACTTTTAAAGTCCCATCTTCGGTGGTCGCAATATGCCATTTGATTAAAGAAATGGCCCCTCCTTTAATTTCGAGTCCGGTGATGCTACGTGGGTGTACGCAACTACCGTCATTAAAGTAGGCGATATCTCCAGGTTCCGGAAATCGTGGTCTATGCGTATGCCCTGTGATGGTAAAAAGATTATCATTTTCAATAATCCACCGTTTGGTGCGCCGCTCTACCTTAATTAGTTCCCGATAGTTTTTTGCTGGGCTAGTAGGGTCTCCGATTCCAAAAATCTGTAACTGCCGCCAGAGGGCCCGCACCATAAATCGATTGAACCTCCAGCCTACGTAGTTCATCCAATCGGCTTGGTGTCCATGGGCCATAAAAAGTTCTTGTTTGGTGGTTTCATGTTGAAATATAAGGCCTTCAGAAAATTCGACGCCAGGAAAAAGAGGTTCGTCTTTTCCTGTTACTTTATTGAAATAGGTATACAGGTTTTTTTCTACAAAGCGCTGGTTTTGATATACCATATCATGATTTCCAACCACCCGAAAAAGCCTTCCATCGTTGTAGAAAAGTTTTAGGAGGTCGAATACATTTTTATGGGCCTCTAAAATATTTTTGAACTCTATATTCTCCCAAAGTTCATCACCATCGCCCAGCTCGCAATAAGTGTATCCTTCGTTGTAATAATGTTTTAGTGCATGGAAGTAGATATTCCGGTTATTCGCGAAATCATCTGCAAAGCTGTTGTCGCCTCGATGGCAATCACTAAAAATAACGAGCTTTGAGTTGTCGTTAAACGATACTCGTTTCGCTCTCTCATAAGCTCTGTTGAAACGTTTGCGGGAAGACATTCGTTTATAGTTTCCCTAAAGATACAATTTCCTTTTAGGTATGCGCTACGCTCATTGCGATCTCTTCTAGAATTCCATCCCAAAGTTTTTTCCGAATTTCTAATGCTTGAATGGCAGTTTCGGTTACTTCGTTCCAGTCCTGTTCAGAATTGCAAAGCTCAGCAACCATTTTTAATGCCATCGGACCGTGTTCGTCTCCGTCGAGTTCAATATGTCGGTCGAAATAATATTTAAATTCAGTTAGGTCCTGTTCCGGAAACCTGCTCTGGATGTTCGCAATGATTGCAGTGAACATTTCAGGAATAAGATCTTCCCTGCCAAAAGTAAACGCAGCGGCCACACAGTGAGGTTTTCCGCTTGCAATGGTTTTAAACGTAAATAATAGAAACTCTTTTACCGTTTCTGGAAGTTCTGTCTTTGAAATAGTTCTTATTATGTCTTTTGACGCAACAATTTCACTTACAAATTCGGTACTAATTTTCGTGTTAGCTCCTGCCTTTACCATGGCATCAAGGTACATTTCATAGTGGCTTTGCCGCACTCCATAAAGGTTTATGTCGGTTTCTTCAGCCAATACAATTTCGTTAATAAGATACCGGGTTTCAGGATTGCCTAAGGCTTGCCAAGGAATTGTCGTACACGTCAACCCCTGTTGCAATGCTTTTAGAAGTGACATAAAATCCCATACCGCAAACACGTGGTGCTCCATAAAGGTTCGTAGGTGTTCTGGGCGTTCTATTTCACTGTAAAGTGGGTGTGCGATTAATTCTTTTTGAAAAGGAGCGATAGCTTTCTGAACTTGTGAAATCATTGGTTCGATTTAATACATTAAAAAAGGCTCCATATATACGATGAAGCCTTAGATTTGGATTTTAAAAATGAGCCTATTTAAAAGCATTCAGGCCTGTAACATCTAAGCCTGTGATTAGCAAGTGAATGTCATGCGTTCCTTCGTACGTAATCACACTTTCTAGGTTCATCATGTGGCGCATGATTGGATATTCGCCTGTAATTCCCATTCCGCCCAACATTTGTCTAGCTTCCCGTGCAATTTTTAGCGCCATATCTACATTGTTTCTTTTTGCCATTGAGATTTGTGCTGAAGTAGCTTTGTCTTCATTCTTAAGCTGTCCCAATCTCAATGCTAATAATTGTGCTTTAGTGATTTCAGTAATCATCTCTGCCAATTTCTTTTGTTGCAATTGGAATCCGCCAATAGGCTTCCCAAATTGAATCCGTTCTTTGCTATAACGAAGCGCAGTGTCGTAGCAGTCCATAGCCGCTCCAATGGCCCCCCAAGCAATTCCGTATCGTGCCGAATCTAAACAACCCAAGGGTGCGCCCAATCCTGATTTGTTCGGTAATAAATTTTCCTTAGGCACTTTTACATCTTGAAAAATAAGTTCACCCGTAGCAGAAGCCCGTAAAGACCATTTATTGTGAGTTTCTGGTGTGCTGAAACCTTCCATACCGCGTTCTACCACGAGACCGTGTATGCGTCCTTCTTCGTTTTTGGCCCACACTACCGCTACATCACAGAAAGGAGAGTTCGAGATCCATAATTTAGCGCCATTTAACAAATAATGGTCACCCTTATCTTTATAGCTTGTGACCATCCCCGCCGGATTACTACCGTGGTCTGGTTCTGTAAGTCCGAAAGATCCCATCCATTCGCCGGTAGCCAACTTTGGAAGGTATTTTTTACGTTGCTCTTCGTTGCCATATTTCCAGATGGGGTACATCACCAAAGAAGACTGTACTGAAGCTGTAGAGCGAACTCCGCTATCGCCGCGTTCAATTTCTTGCATAATCAGGCCGTACGATATTTGGTCTAGGCCTGCACCGCCGTATTCTTCTGGAATGTAGGGCCCAAAGGCGCCTATTTCTGCCAAACCAGGGATAATCGACTTCGGAAATTGTGCCTTTTGCGCGGCTTCTTCAATAATTGGTGAAACGTCACGCTTCACCCATGCACGTGCTGCATCGCGAATAAGCTTGTGTTCTTCAGTGAGTAAGTCGTCTATATTGTAATAATCTGGTGCTTCGAATAAATCGGGTTTCATAGTGCAAAATTTTGAATAACAAAAGTAAAAATAGCAAGAGTAGTATCCTACATTTTAAGGTAAAAACTTGATACTAAATCCTCATAGGGTTTGGTATACTTATGGCGTTCTGTTTCAATAATCAACTTCTCTGTTACAATTTGGGTTTCCTTAAAAGAGAATTCGATGAGGCTCCTTTTTTCTTCGGAAGTTGGACTTCCTTTTACCCTGCAAATACGGTTGGGAAATAATCCTTGTGATTTGGCGGTAGAAATAAAAGATAGTTCTTGTATCTTCGGAAGTATAACAGCAAACGTTCCGTTTTCGGCAAGCAGATGCGACGCACACACCAGCAAGTGCTCAAAGGGAAGCGCGTCATTAAAGCGCGCTTTTTTTCTGTTTTCAGGCATAGCATTTCCCCTCTCTGCCTCCTGCATCTCTCCCAGGGGGGGAGAATGGAATGGCGGGTTGCTTACAATAAGATCATAGGTGTCTTCTATTTCCGAGGCAAACTCTTGTGCCGAGGCATGGTAACAGAACAAGCGGTCTCCCCAAGGGGAGTTTTCGAAATTGTCGGTACTTTGTTCGTAGGCGTCTTCATCAATTTCAACAGCATCAATGGTTGAAGCCGTACTGCGTTGGGCCAGTTGCAGTGCAATTACGCCCGTGCCCGTACCGATGTCTAAAATACTGTCTGTAGTATTCGGAAGCGAAACCCAGGCACCTAACAATACGCCGTCTGTGCCAATTTTCATGGCGCAACGATCTTGGGCAACCCTAAATTGTTTAAATTGAAAAGGTTTAGAAGCCATTAGAGGTACAAGTCTATTAGTCCGTCAGGGGCTTCCAAATAAAGGGTGTTTGTATCCCGGTCTACTTTTTTGATGATTTGGTCATTGATCGGGATCAAGATTTCGGTACCATTAAAATCAATTTCAAAAAGATGTTGGGGTGTGCTGTCGTTTACTCCGGCTACAGTCCCGATAGGTCCGTGATTTTCGTCGATTACGGCAAAACCTACGATTTCATGGTAATAAAACTTGTTTCCTCTTAGTTTCGGCAACAAGTCGAGTGGTAAATATAATTCGGTGCCGAGCATGGCATTAGCATCATCTTCAGAAGTTACTTCTTCAAACTTTACCCGTAGCAACGACGATTTGTGCAATGATAGTTTTTCAATAAAAAATGGAACCAAATTTTTGTGTTGTTCCACAAAAACTGATTCCATTTCTAAAAATTGTTCGGGATCGTCGGTGTCTAGCTTTACCAACAATTCTCCCTTAAAACTGTATTTTTTTACGATTTTGCCTACGAAGAAACAATCCTTCTTTTGCATCTCGTTACAGTTTTATTCTTCTTCTTTCGCTGCTGCTGGAGCTTCCTCAGTTGCTTTTGGAGCTTCTTCGGTCGCTTCTGCTACAGGTGCTTCTTCTTCAACTTTTTCAGTCGCTTCTACTTCTTCAGTAGCATCGGTACCTTCAGCAGTTTCGGGAGTTGCCTCTTCTTCAGTTTCTTCTTCAGCTGGGGCAGCTTCAGCAATACGTGCTTCGTTTACTGCTTTTTCGGCAGCTAACGCTTCTGCTTTTGCTTTTTCCTGCGCTTCGGTAAGTTTTCCTTTCTTCGCTTCAACCGCATTTTCTTTATCGGCCAACCAAGCGTTGAACTTTTCTTCGGCTTGCTCTTCAGTAAGCGCGCCTTTGGCAACACCACCAGCTAAGTGCTTTTTCAACATCACTCCTTTGTAAGAGAGTATCGCTCTAGCAGTATCGGTTGGTTGCGCACCATTTTGTAACCACTTTACAGAACCGTCTATGTTCAATTCGATTTGTGCAGGGTTTACATTCGGATTGTAGATACCTAATTTCTCAAGATATTTACCATCTCTTTTCGCGCGTGCATCTGCCGCTACGATCCAGTAAAAAGGCTTTCCTTTTTTACCGTGTCTTTGTAATCTAATTTTTACAGGCATAAAATTAATTTTTGAGGTTCACGACCTCGGTTTATAATTAAGGACGGCAAAGATACTATATTTTTGAAGTAAAAGTAGTTGGATAGAAGTTTTATTTTATATTTGCGAGATAACCTACAAATTTTCACCCCCATGAAAAAGTTATTCTTGCTCCTGATTGTTGCGAGCGCATTTATTGCGTGCGAAGATATCGAAGACAACAGCCCCGCCCTACAAGCCGAAATAGATAATGTATTTTTTAAGTCACTTGGGTCTGCCGCAGTGGTAAACCAAGACAAAACGTTAACTATACAAGCATCTACAACAGACGAAACTCTTACGTTGTTTCTAGAGCGTGACCGAGAAGGGGTGTTCGAACTTGGCGGCGGAAACATCAATTTTGCTGCTTTTGAAGATGCCGATGGTAATATATTTAGCACAGAGCCAGATGGAACCGGAATTGTCACTGTTTCCAGCTTTAACCCAGGAAGAAATATTTCAGGATCATTCGAATTCCAAGCATTCCTTCCTGGTGTAGACACTTTAACAGTTCAGAAAGGAATCTTTTTTGAAGTTCCCTTCCCTCAGGGAATAGAAATCCCTGTAGGTCCAGATCCTATGATCCCTGATGGTACTTTTGTCGCTGAGGTCAACGGGGATCTTTATAACGTAGATGATGTTGAAGCCACAGTGAACAATACTGTTTTGGTTATAGATGGTATTAGGGGCAATGACACCATTAGGTTGGTGGTCTCCTTAACTGCTACCGCCGGCAGCTATTCCATACCTGTTGGAGGCTATTATGCCAATTATATTGTGGATGGTGTGAGCGAGGCAGCCGAAGCTGGTAATTTCCGAATTTTTGAACACGATACTACCAACAAAACGATGAAAGGTACGTTCACTTTTACCACCGCGAACCACGAAATCACCTTAGGTCAGTTCAATGTGAAATACTAAATTTCACACATTAACCCATTCATTTTCTTATAACCCAAGCATTGGCGTTAAAGGTTGTTAAACCGCGTTAAGCTTGGGTTAATTCTTTGTAATTGCCTGTATTTAATGGTATATTGAGGTATATCGAATTAAAGGAAAGCAAAGCTTCTAACTTCGGTTTTTACAAAAAATGCTTTGCACATTATAAAATGAAAGAGATTATGTATACTGAGAAAATGTCAAATAAATTAAATGAATTGTTAACCAAAAATTACGATGCTGAAGCTGGATATAAAAAAGCAGCCGAAATTGTTGAAAATCCGCAATTGAAGCAATTTTTTGAAACCCAAGCGCAACACCGATATGATTTCGGACATGAATTAAAAACCGAAATCCGAAACGTTGGTGGAACTCCAGATAAAGGTACTAGCTTCACAGGAGACGCCCACCGTACTTGGATGAGCATGAAAGATACCTTCACTTCGAACGATGAAGAAAATATCTTGGAAGAAGTAAAGCGTGGTGAAAAAACAGCGGTAGAAGAATATAAAGAAGTGGTTGCAGATACCACCTTGCCGCCAACTACAAAGAGCATTTTGACCAAGCAAGTCTCAAATATTGAGAATACGCTACAAAATGTAAAGAACTTTGAAGCCATCGTAGCATAAATCAATCAAAATAAATCTGATAGAGACCGAAAGCAATTTCGGTCTTTTTTTGTGCGTAACTCGGCTAAAATGTGAACAACTCGAACAAAATTGAAACGCCCAATTCCAACGCATTTTTTATTTTTACGTTCCAAGTGTCTTGCGGCCAACATTCGTAATTCGCACCTCTAAAATTTACCAATGTATTTAATTTTCGATACCGAAACCACGGGCTTACCCCGTAATTGGAACGCACCTCTAACCGATAGCGACAACTGGCCCCGTTGTATTCAGATTGCCTGGCAACTGCACGACGCGATGGGGAATGTGATCGAACACGAAGATTATTTGATCCAGCCCGATGGATTCAACATTCCGTTTGATGCCGAAAAAATTCACGGTATTTCAACCGAATTGGCACAGCAAGATGGAATTCCCCTAGCAGAAATGCTACAGAAATTTTCCGCAGTACTGGAGAAAACAAAATTTATCGTAGGGCAGAATGTTGGATTCGACCTCAATATCATGGGAGCCGAATTCCTTCGGTTGAACCAAGAGAACATACTTCCAAACTTCCCGGTTTTAGATACCTGTACCGAAACTACCGCACAATTGTGCCAGATTCCTGGGGGTCGCGGCGGAAAGTTTAAATTGCCCACACTTTCAGAATTGCATGAATTTTTGTTCAACGAACGTTTCGCTGAAGCACACAATGCCACCGCCGATGTGGAAGCTACGACGCGTTGTTTTTTAGAGTTGGTACGCAGACAGATTTTTACTGCGGAAGAATTAGATGTTCAGCCTGATTACTTTCAGAATTTCTCTGAAGCCAATCCGAAGGAAATCCAACTAATTGGGCTAGAACATATCAACCTAGAAAAGGCTTCGGCAGCCATCAGAAAAGAACTGGAGGCCCAAACGGAAACCCAAGAGATTTCTTCCGAAGAACTGCAAGAAAATATTGAGGTGCTGCAAGATGCTCCCTTTGCCCACCTACATAACCATTCGCAATTCTCGATATTACAATCTACTGCAAGCACCCAAGACCTCGTAAACGCCGCAATTGCCGACAATCAGCCGGCCGTTGCCATTACCGATAGCGGAAATATGATGGGCGCGTTTCACTTCACGCGAGCGGTGAATATGCACAATGCGTCCCTTCAGAAGCAATACGAAGAAGACCTAAAAGCCTTTGAAGCATTTGACGCCGCCGCCACTCCCGATAGTGATCGGGATGACGGGGTTGTGCCCGAAAAACCTTCGCCTCCACAAGAACTAAAAGCGATTGTAGGGTGCGAGTTTTTTGTATGTGACGACCACACCAATAAATCGCAAAAAGACAATGGCTACCAGATTGTATTATTGGCTAAAAACAAAAATGGTTATCACAATTTGGCGAAAATGGCGAGTATCGCCTATACCGAAGGATTTTACTACGTGCCACGTATAGACCGCGAAGTGATTAAAAAGTACAAAGAAGATGTCATCGTGCTTTCTGGCAGCATGTACGGTGAAGTTTCCAGTAAAATTTTGAACATTGGTGAGAACCAAGCCGAAGAAGCCTTACTCTGGTGGAAACAGGAATTTGGTGACGATTTCTATCTGGAAATTATGCGCCATGACCAAGAAGACGAAAACCGTGTGAATGAGACGCTGGTCGCCTTTAGCAAAAAACACGATGTAAAGCTGGTTGCTGCAAATAATACGTATTACATTGATAAAGAAAACGCCAATGCACACGATATTTTGCTGTGTGTAAAAGATGGTGAAAAACAGGCAACACCCATTGGTCGCGGACGGGGTTATCGCTACGGACTCCCGAACCAAGAATACTATTTTAAGAGCCAAGAAGAAATGAAGGCGCTCTTTAAAGATTTGCCCGAGGCCATTGCAACTATTTCTGACGTAGTTGCGAAGATTGAATCGTATAGTCTGCAGCGGGATGTATTGCTCCCAAAGTTTGATATTCCTGAAGAATTTAAGGTGGCCGAAGATGAAGCAGACGGCGGAAAGCGCGGTGAAAATGCCTATCTAAGACACATCACTTTTGAAGGTGCCAAAAAGCGGTACGGAGAAATCACTCCAGAAATTGAAGAACGCATCAATTTTGAGTTGGAAACTATTGAAAATACCGGCTATCCGGGCTACTTCTTGATTACCGAAGACTTTATCCGCGAAGCGCGAAACATGGATGTGTCTGTAGGGCCCGGCCGTGGTTCGGCAGCGGGAAGTGTGGTGGCATACTGCCTCTGGATCACCAACATAGATCCGATTAAGTACGATTTGCTTTTTGAGCGTTTCCTGAATCCGGATCGTGTGAGCATGCCCGATATCGATATCGATTTTGATGATGAAGGCCGAAGCCGTGTCATGGATTACGTAATCAACAAATACGGCGCGAACCAAGTGGCACAAATCATTACCTACGGAACCATGGCGGCAAAAAGTTCTATCCGCGATACGGCGCGAGTATTAGATTTGCCTTTGGGTGATGCCGATCGGATTGCCAAGCTGATTCCGAATATGACCAAGCTGAACAAAATCTTCGGTATGAGCGATCAGGAATTGCGGTCTAAATTCCGAAGTGATGAACTGCCGAAAGTAAATGAGTTATTAAACCTTTCCGAAGGAAGCGACCTAGAAGCCGAAACGGTGAATCAGGCGAAAATCTTAGAAGGTTCGGTTCGAAATACGGGAATTCACGCTTGTGGTGTAATCATTACCCCAAGCGACATCACCAATTTTGTACCCGTGGCCACTGCCAAAGACAGTGATCTGTACGTAACCCAGTTCGATAACTCGGTAGTAGAAAGTGCGGGCTTGCTGAAAATGGACTTCTTGGGCTTGAAAACCCTGACGCTCATCAAAGACACGGTAAAGTTGGTGAAGCACAAGCACAACATCGACTTAGACCCTGATAACTTTCCGCTGGATGATGAGAAGACATATGAGCTTTTCCAACGTGGAGAAACGGTAGGGATATTTCAGTATGAATCTGCCGGGATGCAGAAATACATGAAAGAGTTGAAACCTACGGTGTTTGCCGATCTCATTGCCATGAACGCCTTGTATAGACCGGGACCGTTGGAGTACATCCCGAGTTTTATTCGACGTAAAAACGGGGAGGAAGAAATAGACTACGACCTGCCCGCCATGGAAGAATACCTGCAGGAAACCTACGGAATTACCGTCTACCAAGAGCAAGTAATGTTGCTGTCGCAAAAGTTAGCCGATTTCAGTAAGGGTGATGCCGACGTACTGCGGAAGGCGATGGGGAAAAAGCAAAAAGCGGTACTCGATAAGATGAAGCCGCGCTTTATTGAAAATGCGGCCAAAAAAGGACACGATCCAGAAAAACTCGAAAAAATTTGGAAAGACTGGGAAGCCTTTGCGAGTTATGCCTTTAACAAGAGTCACTCTACTTGCTACGCGTGGATTGCCTACCAGACGGCATACCTCAAGGCGCATTATCCTGCCGAATACATGGCAGCCGTGCTTAGTAATAACATGAGCGACATTAAACAGGTGACCTTCTTTATGGAAGAATGTAAGCGCATGGGCTTAGAAGTATTAGGTCCTGATGTAAACGAATCGTTTTACAAGTTTACGGTAAACGACCGTGGCGCGGTTCGTTTTGGGATGGGTGCTGTAAAAGGGGTCGGTAGCGGCGCGGTAGCTACCATTGTTGAAAACCGAAAAGACGGCAAATACAAGTCCATTTTTGATCTGGCCAAGCGCGTCGATCTTCGGAACGCGAATAAAAAAGCGTTTGAAAACTTGATCTTGGCCGGTGGTTTCGATAGTTTCGATCAGCATCGAGCACAGTACATGCATGACGAAGGCGACGGGGTAAAGTTTTATGAGAAGGTAGTAAAGTTTGCCCAAAAGTATCAAGAAACCCAAAATAGCAGTCAGGTGAGTTTGTTTGGCGAGGCCAGCGACGTACAGATTGCCGAACCCCAAGTGCCACCATGTGAAGAATGGGGTACCATGCAAAAACTGAAACAGGAAAAGGAAGTGGTAGGAATCTATATTTCGGGCCACCCGCTGGACGACTTTAAAGTTGAAATGAAGAATTTTACCAACTGTAAGGTGTCTAACTTTAACAACCTCGAAAAATACGTAAACCGCGAACTGTGCTTTGGTGGGATTGTGAGTGATGTGCAGCACCGGGAGAGCAAGGCCGGAAAAGGGTGGGCGATTTTTACCGTAGAAGACTATGAAGACAGTTATGAGTTTAAGATTTTTGGCGAGGAATACCTAAAGTGGCGGCATTTCTTGATTCCGAATAGTTTTATTTATGCGCGGGTGTTTGTAAAAGAAGGCTGGACCAATCGGGATACTGGTAAAAAAGGCGACCCGCGATTGCAATACAACTTTATGCAAATGCTACATGATGTAATGGACAACCAAGCGAAGAAGCTCACCATACAAATGCCGGTGCAAGATTTGGAGGACGGAAAGATAGAGCGCCTAAAAGAACTGTTTGGCTACCATAAAGGCGACCAGCACTTGCATTTTACGATCTATGAAGTAGATGAAAAAGTAAAGTTAAACATGCCCAGCCGCACCCAAAAAATTAAGATTTGCAACGAGTTGCTAGAAGAACTGGCGATGGATGGGGTGAAGTATCGGTTGAATTAGAAATATAATAACATGGCTCGTAAATTATTTACAAAAGAAGAAGTGGTTTTATGTACTTACATCGCTCGATTTGGTAGAAGCCAATTTAACGAGTCAGATATTTCCAATTTGGAGACGAGATCTGTTTCTTCCATAAAAATGAAAGTTTCAAATATAGCGGCAATGTTAAAAGAAGAAGGATTTGAAATAAACGAGGAGGTTTCAAGTCTCTCAGGCAAACCTCCAGGGCAGAAAGGCAGAAGGACTAATTGGGATATAGTTAGCCGCTTAATTGATTATAGCAGAAATGAACATTTTAATGAGTGTGAAAAAATACTGAGCTTTTAGATCTGTCTATTTGATAAATCTAATTTGAAGGTTCAATTTTAGGAATAACTTTGTGCCATCCTTGTAAATTTTGCCAAATTCATGTCTAGTGGAACTAGCAGTTTCAAATTTTGTGTTATTGAATAAATAATCTTCAAATTGGTTGCGATTATAAATATGATAACAAAGTACATCACCATTTTCCTTAACTATTAAATATCCACCTGTGGCATCATATTGACCTGTCCAGACTTTTGAAGGCATCATGCCAAGTGCAACATCTGTCAAAAACCGCTTAATTTTATAAATATAAAATTTATGCTCGTTCTTAATATCGAATTCCATCGGATTTTTCGTAGAAATATTATCGACTATTTCTTTAAGATGTGAGAAATTACTCGAATAGAATCCAAAAATCATATGTGATAAAATTTGTGGCAACAAACTGTCTATTAAGATAAGATTATTCGAAAAAATCTTTTGTTCAGTACTGTTAAAATTAAATTGACCACCACGGTTCTGAATCGCTGAAATTCTATCCTTTATTTTACTTCTTGTAGAAATTGAATTGATTTCTTCGATTTCCTTATCCGTTAGATTGACACCTTCAATTCTGTAAATAAAATTAGTTGTCTTTCCAGCATTCAATAAAGTTGATGGACTTCCAAGCTGCGATTTTATGCTGAAACCTAGTGTAGGTTGTTGATTGGTTCTTTGATCGTGAACCTTAATTGTAATATCTGTCTTGGCCGAAGAATTTGCTTTTAGTGAAATGCAGTTAATAGATTTCATAAAATCTTCAATTTCGGGAACGGAAAATGTTCTATGACGATTTTCTTTGATTATATTCAACAGATTTGTTGCATTTTCTTTGAATTCTTGTATCGGTACTTTCAGTACTTGGTCATTTCCCGAAATTAAAATAATGCTATCTCCAACTGAATATTCAAAGTCACCGTTGCTTTCTGACCGTAGAATCTTAATAATCGGATAGACTAAACCCTCTAGTTTTTCTATGTCTTTGTTGCCAAGAAATAATTGTGAGTCGCCTAGTAATTTAAAAAGAGCATAGATTTCACTCCACTCCCCTTTATTGCCTTTAAGCATTATATTTTATTTTTTCAATTATTTTTAGAGCTGTAGCTTGAATAGCAGGAACTGCTACAGAGTTCCCAAATTGCTTATAGGCCTGTGCATCAGAGACTACGATCTTAAAATCGTCTGGAAATCCTTGTAGTCTGGCCCATTCTCTTGGTGTCATTTTGCGAATGCCTTCCCGGTTTACTTCACCAGTAATGTTGGTTACAGGTTTAAAGTTGGATAAGCGATCATCAATTACTAGGTTTCGCTCTCGGCCCATTCCTCCACAAACAACAGCATTGGCAGTTCCTTCATGCGGAATGATTTCATAGCCAAATCCATTTCCTTTACTTTCATGCCGAGCGCGATGCTCTCGAAGAGTTTGCAGATATTTTGTGGATAAATAATATTTTACGGAAACTTCGTTTTCTTCTAAAACTTCTTCAAGAATTACATTTTCATTAGATGATTCTGGATACTCAAAACTGTCGATTCCTTGATCTTTCCTAAACCCAACAATAAAAATGCGTTCCCTGTTTTGCGGAACCCCAAATTCCTTTGCATTTATAATTTTCGGTTCTGGGACGTAATAGTTGAGGTCTTCGCGAAGTACGTTTAATATGGTAGATAAGGTTTTACCCTTATCATGATTTCTCAAGCCCTTCACGTTTTCTAGGAAAATAGCTTTAGGCTGTTTTTTTTTAATGATTTCAGCAACATCAAAAAATAATGTACCACGGGTATCTTCAAAACCTCCACGTCTTCCAGCAATCGAGAATGCTTGGCAAGGGAATCCTGCGCATAAAACATCAAAATTATCGGGAATGTAACTCTTAGTTTCGGGTTTGGTAATATCTCCAAAAGGTAATTCTCCAAAATTAGCTTTATACGTTTGCTTAGAATATTTATCCCATTCGCTAGTAAAAACACATTTGCCTCCTAAGTTTTGAAGCGCTAATCTAAAGCCCCCAATACCTGCGAAAAGATCAACAAATTTAAATTCTGGTTTTTTAGGTGCGGGAAATGGAATATCAGTGTTAAGACCAATAATTAAATATTGAAGAGCTTCTTCTGCAATTTTATTAGTAATATTTTCCGTTGGATATTCTTTGTTTAATTCCTCTTTCACATAAGAAATTGCATTCTTTTTATAAAATTTTGAAACTCCATTTTTATGATTATGTAAGTAATGAGTGAAAGAGGACTTATCATAATTTTCTATATCTGAAGGTTTATACTTCGATAATTTATTCTCAATTTTTTCAATATCAATTTTCCCTTTCATGTCGATCAAAATATGATTGTACAAGTTATGAAATATTCAACAGTCATTTAATCAATCCCGAAATTTTGTTCACAACATTATTAAGACAAAATAGATCGCTCCATTGCTTCACAAAACTCAACCTCAGGCAATTTGCCTTTTTCGATTCTCTTAACATACCGCTTTAATGATCTAGTTAGACCTTCGTTAATCTCTAAATCTTCCAACAAATAGACATGTGTAGAAGCAAAATGAAGCTTGGTGCCAATTGATTGGACTAGGGCTCTTGATCTTTTTTTATCCTTTCTAACCTCGAGAATAAGATAACGAGCATCAGGGTCTTCTTCTGGAAACGGAGTATGGAAATTTACTATCTGTCCTCTTTTAAAATTTGTCATAATACATATTATTTTAAGTAAAAATAAGTTCCAATTGAATTTTACACAACCGACAATATGTATCATTTTATTTAAACCAATCACATCAAAAACCCATCCATGGCCTCTGTAGGTTTTGGGATATTGGTGTCGTCAATCATTTCGCGGAGGTCTATTTCGATGCCGCGGGCAATGGCGGTGATAGGCACATCGTTATAGGTGCCTTCGAAGGGGTTTTCGCTATAGTCGCCAATTTTTTCCATCAGGAAAAACACCCAAATGATAATGCCTGCAATGGCCGGACCTATCCAATACATCCAACCCATTTGTGTGCTAAAAATTTCTAGGAGTCCGAAAGGCACAAACGCACAAAACACGAGGGTGAGCCAATAGGCGGTAGACGCATACTGCCGCGGAAACGGAAAATTCTTGATGCGCTCGCTCTTGCCCTGATCTTCGTAAAAGGTTTGGATGAGGTGATGGAATTCCATATGGCGGAAATCTTCGAACAACTGGGCGTTTCGCAGTTCTTGTAAACGCTGTGATTGGTTTTTAAGAATCTGTGTGGCGCGATTGGAGTAGGTGGAAAGTGATTGCAATTCGGCTTCGGTGAGGAAAGGGGAGAGGTCGTTGTGCACGGCCTGTTCGTAATCTGCACACACATCGGCAAAGTATAATTTTTTGATGCGCTCTTCGGTATGTTCCCAAGGGCGGGCGAGGCGCAACTGATGGCGCAGGGCAATGAGCCAGGCGATGTGGCGGTAGATGAGTTCCTTTTTGACTTCGGCGGCATTATCGCCTTGCACGAAGGAAACCACGCAACACCAAAGGTACGACTGTTATTTACCATACTGCCCCAGATTTTACGGGCTTCCCAGGTTCGGTCGTAGGAGCTGTTGTTTTTAAACCCCAGATAAAAGGCCACGGCAATACCGATAAGCCCCAAGGGTTGCCACGGGAGATAAAAGCGAATGTTCAAGAAATAAAACAGTCCAAAAAGGAGTCCGCTGTATAGGAGTCCGATAATCAGAGGCTTTTTAGACCAGTTGAGGGTCATAAAGAAACCGTAGTTGCGTTTGGTGTACATAGGAAGAAGGTTGGTTGCTACTAAGTTAGGTATAATTTGATTAGCAAAACCCTCGGGCAGGGATGGAGGCTTTGTTGGAGCTCTTGCCGCTGACAGCGGGAAAGCGACTGCCGAGAGCGCGGTACCGTTGTGGCGGTAGCCCGCCTAAAAATAGTCAGAAGATGTACCCGTCAAATTGACAACATATTGACTATCAAATCCGCAAATACCCGTATCACCTAAACTAATGTTAAGCTATTACCATTTGGCGCAATTATTGCCTATTTTTGTACAGTAAAATAAGTAGAACAACCTATTCTGAATAACGGAATATTAAAATACATTAAAGATGGCTTTAGAAATAACAGACGCAACATTTGAAGAAACAGTATTAAAGAGTGACAAGCCCGTAGTGGTAGACTTTTGGGCAGCTTGGTGCGGACCATGCCGTATGGTAGGACCGGTAATTGATGAGTTGAGCAAAGACTACGAAGGAAAGGCAGTAGTTGGTAAGGTAGATGTAGATGCCAACCAGGAATTCGCAGCGAAATACGGAGTACGAAACATCCCAACCGTGTTGGTGTTTAACAATGGTGAATTGGTAGGACGCCAGGTAGGTGTTGCGCCAAAGAACGTATACGCAGAGGCAATCGATGGATTGTTGAACTAAACAATTTCAAGTATAGAGATAAAGAGGTCTGGCAGGTTGTCAGGCCTTTTTGTTTTTTGGTGAGGAGTGAAGAGTGAAGGGTGAGTGGTGAACGGTGATGGGTGCTGCACTTCGACTCCGCTCAGTGTGACAAGTAGAGAGTAGAGAGTAGTGAGTAGTGAACGGTGAAGAGTGAAGAGTGGTGGAAGTGATAAACTTGGAGTTTCAGGTCTGTATATTTTTATGACAGTGGCTATCTAGAGAATTATATTTTTACAATGTCTAACTTTAACTTCCAACTTCCAACTTCCAACTTCCAACATCTAACAGCTAATACCTAAGCGAAGCAAAATCGTAATTGATTATCAATTTCAGTATCTTTACACCACACAGAATGAAAATATATGAGCACAGAAAAAAAACAAAAAGTTCAAGATAAAATAGAGCAGCAACAATTAGACAACCGTACCATTTTTTTATGGGGGCAGGTAGACGATAAAAGTGCCCGCCACGTGGTAGACCGATTGATGTATTTAGATAGTATCAATCACGACGAGATCAAGTTGTATATTAACAGCCCGGGGGGGTATGTAACTTCTGGTTTCAGTATGTACGACACCATTAAACAGATTAAGAGTCCGGTGTCGACCATCTGCACAGGTCTTGCCGCCAGTATGGGAAGTATTTTGCTTTCAGTAGGTGAAAAAGGACGCCGATTTATTCAACCCAATGCACGGGTGATGATCCACCAACCCAGTGGAGGTGCGCGCGGACCAGCAAGTGATATTGAGATAACCGCCCAAGAAATTTTAAAAACCAAAGAACTTTCAGCAAAAATTTTGGCCGACAATTGTGGTCAGGATTTTGAGAAGGTAATGAAAGATTTTAACCGCGACCATTGGATGGATGCCGATGAGAGTGTGAAGTATGGGATTGTTGATGGGGTTTTAGAATAACTAAATTTTTTATGCCTTTCATTTTCAAAGATCTTTTTCTTCCACATAATTTGCAAAAGCTTCGAGATTCAGTCGGCCAAAGGTAGACGCGAAGTTTTGTAAATGGTTTTCTGAATTCTGTGAGGCTGACGAGAAGAATTCAGAAAAATGTCTAAGAAAAGGCGTCTTTTCTTTTGTTTCGTTTTCTTCTGCTTCCGACGAACGAAAGTGAGAGGAAAGCAACACAAAGAAAATGAAAAGCAGATTATTAGGATTTATCACTATAGAAATAAGCAGAGGATATAAATAAAAATTGAAAAGCAAAAAAACCCTTCGACTGCGCTCAGGGTGACCGTATGGATATAGAAAAACAAATCAACGAAATAACAGGTTTTAAAAACCTTGAACTCCTCGCAACACAGGTTGTAGAAGGATTTATTTCTGGTTTGCATAAGAGTCCGTTTCACGGTTTTTCTGCGGAATTTGCTGAGCATAAGATTTATAACAACGGAGAGAGCACGAAGCATATCGATTGGAAGTTGTATGCCAAAACCGATAAGCTCTATACCAAGCGCTACGAAGAGGAAACCAATTTACGCTGCCATTTGATTATTGATAATAGTAGTTCGATGCACTACCCGATGCTAAAGGAGCAGCGAATCAATTCGTTGAACAAAATCGGATTTTCAGTTCTGGCCAGTGCAGCCATTATGAACTTGCTGAAACGGCAACGTGATGCGGTAGGAATGAGTATTTATAGCAACGAATACGAATTTTATTCGAATGAAAAAGGAAGCGAACGTCATCACCAAATGTTGTTGGGCAAGTTGAATGAAGCGATTGCCGATACAAGAAAAGATATTCAGACCAAAACCTACACGCACCTTCACTTAATTGCTGAAAAATTAAAACGGCGCAGTCTGGTCTTTTTGTTTACAGATATGTTCCAGAGCGATCGGGAAGAAGAGCAATTGTTTGAAGCGTTACAACATTTGAAGTATAACAAACACGAGGTGGTGCTGTTTCATACATTTGATAAGGAAAAGGAATTGGAATTTGATTTCAACAACCGACCCCGTAAATTTGTAGATGTGGAGACGGGGGAGCAGATCAATTTGTATGCAGATAATGTAAAAGAAAACTATGAGGCAGCGGTACAAGCCTATTTTGACGATTTAAAGTTGAAATGTGGGCAATACCGAATTAAGTACGTACAGGCGGATGTGAATGCGGGTTTCAATAAAATTTTGACCACCTATTTGGTAGAGCGTCAGAAGTTTGGGTGAGGTTAGGAAGTAGTAGGCTAAAAAAAATCATTTTTTTAAAAAAAATAGTTTGCGGAAATGAAAAGGAGGTGTATATTTGCCCTCGCTAATAGCAATATTAGTCAAGACAAGCTTTTAAAGTCTTAAAAATAGTAGCTCAGTTTGGTAGTTCTCCCGATAGTTATCGGGATGATAGAATACCAAGATTAAAAAATTGACGAGCTTTACGTCTATAAATAACAAGCACGGTCTGGTAGTTCAGTTGTTAGCATATCCCGTTTCACGGGAGGGTCGCTGAGCCGAGAGATTGGAAAAAATAGGACGAGCTTTACGTCTATAAATAACAAGCACGGTCTGGTAGTTCAGTTGGTTAGAATACCTGCCTGTCACGCAGGGGGTCGCGAGTTCGAGTCTCGTCCAGACCGCAATTAAAATGTTGTGTTGTTCCGCTTTAAGTGGAATGTGGTTACATCCCTTATGGGAGTACCGATGAGAAGCTTATCCAAATGGATGGGCTTTTTTTGTTTAGGGTAATATTATTGGGTTTTTTGGCAGAATTTCTTTTCTAAGGGTACAACTTTGGGTACAGATTTTTAGTTTGGTACAACCTAGATTATTTTGAATGGACCTTATTCTTCTTTAAATCTAAATTCTGAATTAGATATACCTCTAAAGCAGCAGCTAAATAAAAGTCATCATTACCAAATGGTAGTGTGATTATTGAATCTACCTCCTTCACTATAGGTTCGTATTCTCTGATTCCATCTACTGTCCCTGTATATTTCCAGTAATTACTTATTCTGGAGCCTAATCCACTGCCACCAAAACTTTTACCAATTCCTAAACCTACATAAGTGACTTCATTTCCCAATAGATGCGCATAGCATCCTTTGGATTGATTGTTCAATAATTCTCCCTTAAAGCTCCATGGGTTGGACCAAACAGGGGGGTTGTGATTTAAACACCAAAACTTATCAAAGAACTCTTTAGTCTTGAGTTCTAGAACATTTCTACTAACCATAAAATTAATATTATGAATCTAAAGATACTATTCTATACTAGTAAACGAAAAAGTGCTGATTCTGAAAACTCTGTTATTATATGTCGGATCACTTATAATAAAAAAAGGAAGCAATTTTCCACAGGGCTATTCATCAATCCAGATTACTGGAATTCCAAGAAACAAAAGGTGGAACTATGTGAGGATAGCACCTACATTAACCAACAGCTGAGCCTTGTCAAGAATAACTTGTATCAGGCTTTTTTATTTTTACAGGTGAGCGGACAGACCTTCACTGTTGAAGATATCTACAGTAGGTATAAGGGAGAGTCCACTACTGCTGAAAAACAGGCGCTTGAAACCTATCGTGAATACCTAAACAGAATAGAGAAATTGATAGGAAAGGATTTGCAACTTGTCACTTACAATAAATACAAGGAATCCTATAAGCATTTGGCTGATTTCATCAAGTGGAAATATAAGCGCAATGACATCCAAATCAAGTCTCTAAAAGGTGCTTTTTTAGATGATTACAGCTATTTTCTAAAGACGGAGAAGAACATGGCTCAAAGCACTCTAAACAAGGCTGTACAGCGCTTTAGAAAGGTACTGAAGTATGCTATTTCACAAGATTACCTAGACAAAGATCCTTTTATGCTCTATAAGCCAAAAACGGTAAAAAAGGAGATTATATTTCTAAGTAGAGAAGAGCTTACTAAGCTAGAAGAACAGGAGTTTGAAATAGAACGCTTAGGAAGGATACGAGATATGTTTGTGTTCTGTTGTTATACTGGGTTAGGTTTTAAGGAAATGGCTAACCTAAAGAAGGAGGATGTCTATGAGGAATTTGATGGTAAATTGTGGATTCATGTTAAAAGGCAGAAGACGGGAAGAACTTATAAACTGCCAGTTCTGAGACAAGCTCAAGTAATCATAGATAAATATTGTGATGAATCAGTTGCATATGTTTTGCCTAATATCTCCAATCAGCGCTTCAATGGATATTTAAAGGAAATTGCAGATGTATGTGGCATAAAGATTAATCTTACGCATCATATTGCGAGAAAAACTTTTGCAACGACTGTTCTTCTGTATAATGATGTGCCCATGGAGATTGTTAGTAAGCTGTTGGGGCATTCAAAACTGCAGACCACTCAGGATCATTATGGGCTCGTAATTGAGCAGAGGATTAGCGAGGAGATTAAAAGAATTAACGGAAAATTTAAGTAATTGTCAGTCATTCAAAATTAAAAACAGAAATAAATTATTACTTTTACTACGGCTCGCTAGTTCAACGGATAGAACGTGGACCTGCTAAGTCCAAAGTGGGGGTTCAATTCCCCCGCGGGATTATTCCTTCCCGATTAATGGGAGACTATATAGAAAGGCTATCTATCAGATAGCCTTTTATATTTCCTTTGTCATTTAAAATACAAATTTTTTATTTCCTTGTACACAGACATCACTTTATTCAAACTTGCGCCCATCAATTTGAATTCAGTATAAAGAACTGCTCCTAATAAATTGACTTCATCAATTCTCATACCATACATAAGATTTCTGATAATATCTAATGCATATCGGTTCTTATTTTCTATTGTAATTGATGTAGTTAGATAAATGACTTTTAAAAATTTAGCACAAACAGGAATAAGGAGATTATTATTATGAAGTGAAAATTGCAAATTATGTAAAACCATTGCATACTGATTGTCTTTTCCAACGAGCATTTGAAAAAACTCATTCTTTAAAACATCTAAGTTTAAATCAATCCCCGAATAATTATTCTGCAATAAAAAACTGTAAAATTCAGTATCACACTTATCTCGGTAATAAACCCTTAAATATTTTTCTGGACTCAGTAACCACTTATTAATTTGTGAAGAATTTTCATTTTTCAAAAGATATAATGAAGAGTCACTAGTGATTAATCTAAAACCATGTCTACTTGTCAAAAACATATTATCTACAAGGTATCCGAACATTTTATCTCTTTCTTTTCCTTCTTGTTCTAACCTTAATGCAATTTCAAGTTTTTCTTCTACATTATCAATAAAGCAATTCTCATCAATCCATTTTAAAATTTCTCTATAAAATTCAATCTTTGAATTTTTATCTGGCATTGGAAATACCTTTACACCTTCAAGAGTAATTTGTGTTGTAAGGCCTTCCTCGGGAGCATTTTCTGCCTCTTTTAATCCAATAGAAAATACTTGCTTGGTATAATAAGAAACAGTGAATTTATGCTCAAATTGAAAATTTAGCTTCTTACTAAGTTGATAAAAAAGAATAAGTGAAGTGACATCCAAACCATATACTTCTTTAATTTTAATGTTTATAGGATTGGTTGCTAAAAAAGGAAGAGTAGTAAATTTTGCTGTTTTATGACCTGTGAGATAAAAATAAGCATCTACCAAATTACTTCTAAACACCATTTTTGAAACTTCAGAAAAACCAATCCGAGAATTATAATAGTCTTGTAGCCCTTTTTCTTTATAGTCCTGTTCTTCTGTACCCCTTGGGCCGAAATTTTCAACCAGAAAATCTTTTAAGCCTTCTTGATCCGATGGAAACTCCATCATTTTAAAACCCAACTGATTTAGCGGGTTCTTTATTTCTTCCTGTATATCCCTCAGTAATTTTAGAGCGTCATTGTATATTTCTACAACCTCTACTGTGTGGATTGACATATCCATAGCGTCTGTATCAGTGAATTTATCGCCAACTTTTTTTCCGATAAATTTGTCTTTTAACCCATTATTGGAATCAACGAAAACCTCATTTAAATCACCGTTGTTAACTCGATACCTTACCCAAACACCAATCTTTATCTTTTCATATTTTTCAAAAAACCTATCACCATATTTTATAGACAAGCCAAAGTATTCTTTTCGTGCCTGGACATTAGATTTACTCAATGCTAAATTGTATAAAATATTGAAAGCATAATCAACCTCTATATCATTTCTAAGTAAAATCATGGCGATCGCCAATGCAACCGACTTATCATTGAACCTTGCAGGTAATGTGCTAACTTCATTTTTTATTTCTTCATACGCTTCTAAATTTTCAAGTGTTCCTATGTAGGCAAGAAGGTATTGTTCATTTGCAGGGTCTATTTCTTTCAGTAGCTTACCAATATTTTTTACCTCGTCCCAATTATTTGTAAATGCATGTAATGTGTGCTCAATACGTAACAATTCCTCATCAACAAAATCAAATTTTGTCCTAAAGTTATTGAGCAAACCCAATAATTCAGAATAGTTACCATCGCCCGCTTTTTCATTACTCAATAATTTTTTATACAAAAGTGAAGCATACATAACCAGTTCTTGCGACGGTTTATCTTTATCTACAAATTCAGATAAAAAATCTATCGCTTCATTTATTTTGCCAATTGATTGGTAGGATTCAGCAATTAGACTCTTGTAGTTGTGGTCTAAATCATCAGCTTTCTCAAGCACTTTTAATTCTTCTGATAAATTTTTCTTTCTTTCTTCTGAGACATCTGAATACCTTGTTTCACAGCTTATACTAAAAACTTTTTTGAGATTTTCCGATTTAAATTTTTTGGATTTTACCTTTTTTATATGTTCTAAAAAAAGTTGTTTGTCTAATGTCCGGTGAAACATATTAAAGAAAGAGTTCAAAATGTTAAAACCCTTTTGCTCGTCAATTATTTCAATGTCGTTAAGGTAGCTGTTAAAAACTTCCTCAATTTCCTCCGTCCTTTTTAGGAAAAAGAGAACTGCTGATTTAACAAGATATAATTCACTGACTAACTCTTCAGATTTCTGGTATTCATTTAATGCCGACAATGCTTCTTCGTAATCAGAATTTACAACTAACGCCTGTACAAAAGTCATTGTGTAGAACCAATTTTCTTTCGGAATGGAAGTATATAGATTCTTTAAATCATCTAATCGAGAATTTTCTTTTTTCTGAAAAAAATCAAAATAATTATAGATGTGTCTGTGATGCCAAATTGCCTTCGAAAGTTCTGTATTCTCCAGATTTTCAACATACTTCTTCAGTAATGGCATAAGATTTTTCACTAAAGGGTGTGACATGACTGGATTCTCTTTACCTGCAAGAAAACGAATTGGGTAATCACCAAAAATCTCGTTGATAAGCAAGTCCAATGTAATCGACCATAATTGTCGATTTGAAAAAGTTACCTTTTTATATTTATCGTATTCAACTTTAAAGTGAAAGCCCTCTATTCCTACATCTAAACCGAGAGCGTGTTTTTTCAATATATGGTTTGCGATATTTATTTTAAAGACATATTCACCCCTTACTGATTTTGGAGTTTCCTGAATCGCTACTTTTAAGTCCTTAGAATTATGAAGTCTTATTAGCCAAGCAACAATACTAAATTCATCTTCTTCAAGAATCTCATCTGCTATTTTATCCGCTTTTTCTGGTTCTTGTAGGTTCAGATATTCAATTCCAGCCTTTTCTCTTAATTCTTTATCAGCGGGGTTTAACTTATAAGCCTGTACAAACTCTTTTGCAGTTTCTGGAATAGCAAATTGTTGTAATTCTCTTTTACAGGTAGCACTTAAAAAAAGAGTTTTACTTTTTATTTCTGGAGTGTGTTTTAACTCATCTGGAATCCTTGTTTGGAGGTTTTCTAACTGTTTTAACGCAGTATTTGGTTTAAACTCATCAATTAGAGATTTTATATCCTGCAATTGTGCTTTGTAATCTTGGAGCAACAATACAAGACCTTGAATTTGAAGGTTATAAGAATCTCCTACTTGAAAAGAGCCGCCATTAGTATTTACAGTACCAGTATTGATATTACTCTCCATAATTATCTCCTATTCTAAAATCACCACCACCAGTATCAACATCTCCAGTATTTACATTTTTACTATCCTTTATCTTTATATCAGATTTGGGTAGTTTAGAGATAATTTCCTCAAAATGATTTAAGTTTTCTGAGTTTGCTTCAATTGAATTTTCAAGAATAGATTTTACTATTTCAAGTTTCGATTCATTTGAAGGATTCTCTTGGAACTCCTTTAGGGCTTTCTTTGGCTCGCCTTCTTTGTAGAATAATGATTTTACCCAATTTACAGCGCCTTGGGATATTGATTTTCCGGTATCCTCTACAAGGCTTTCAAGACCTTTAGTTGCTAGTGATACCGCTAACGCAGTAAGCATAGCAGAAGTAACTAGTGGCATATTTAATTATATTAAATTAAGTTTTCAAGTTACTATAAAATATAGAAACGAGGAATACGTATTTATACGGAAACCCGTAACGAGTTTACTTCAAAAATCCCTTCCAATTTTTCCAAGATCAATATAATAAAGTCATCAGCCGCATCATCAGAATGGGTTGGGAGGTACGTCCCAAATCAAATAGCTTAAATTTTAAATGTAAAGTAAATAGAGCTTATCACAAAAAGTGATGGAGATATTCTCTATCGTTTAATTATAGAAGAAAGTGATGGTCCAATGCACATAAAAAACGGGAAGAACTTATTTCAAAGCAAGTAAGCATCTGTGCCTACTACTTATGAGAAAATCTATAATAAATTGATTGGGACTAAATTTCAAACAAAAATTATACAATTAGATTTTGCAAAAAGACAAGATATTAAATTATACATAGGGATAAAATTTGCAAACGGGTCATGTAAGAAGTGAAGTGCATTTTTAATTGTACTTTAGTATGAAAAAGGACTGGAAAATAGAATTAATAGATACTGAAAATCGTTCAGAAAATTATTACGCCTGTTAAGGCTCTTTTAGAATGCTAGTTTTAGGAGGCCCCTAGTGTTCGGAAAGATACACTGAAGCTATTAATACTAAAGAGAAAATCTGTCTAGAAACGAGACAAATATACGTCATCAGAATATTATTTGCTGCTAAAACTTGTTACAATTATTTGGGATTGTAAATAATTGGTCTGTGTTCGAAAATTTCGTTTTCGGTGAAAAGAAACACTCATAATTTCTCCAAACAAGTATTGCTGTTCTAGAGCAAATATAATTCCTTCTATTTCCCTGTAATTGCCTTCTAATGTAAATATATATGATTTTTTCTCTCCATTATCGAAGTTAACTTGATGAGGCTCTAAAAATTCCACTATTTTTACATTTTTTGTTTGTGACTCCTTATTTAAGAAGTCTAGCAGATTAGTTTGTGTAGATTTATTATTAAACTCATTCTTCTTTAATACGGAGTCAACAAATTTATTTCGCCTTTTTATATCAATCATCGAGTTTCTTAACAATTCAGGATTTATAAACTCTCGTTCCAATAATTCTATTTTTCTTATAATAGTTAATGTTTTAGAAAAAGCATAGCGATATGCTAGAAGCATAGAAATTAAAAATCCGAAAAGCAGAAGTATGTTTTTATTTCTTTGATTCATTGAGTATAACAATTTCAATTTCAAATCTATCTCTGCCTGAATTTAAGTAGTTATAATTAATAACAGTAGTCTCTTTAACCCATTTCCATTGCTCTATTGATTCAACCCAAATAGAATAGTCGTCTTTACTGGTACACTGTGCTGCTATCTTTATTACATTCTTGTCAACTTCAATTGCTTTATCAGAACGAATAGTTTTTAAAATAGGTTGAAAGGAAATTTCTTCAAATAAAATTGATTTTGGTGAACTAGAAGTAATTCTATTAATATAATAAGAACCTTTCGATGATGAAACCCCTAGAATATCATTAACTAATTTTTCTTTACTTTCAAGATCAGTAACTTGGCTGTTCATTTTTTCTTTTTGCAAGTTATTTATTTCTACAATTTCAGATAGATTCTTATACTCAGACCTATAGTGAGAAAAAAGAAGAAAATTAATCAATAGTAATACAAATAAAAGAATAATTCCAATTTTAGCGCCCTTATGAAATAGTTTTAATTCTGAATACTTCTTATGCAATGACTTATTTAGAGCATTTAGACCAAGACTATCCTCATTGTTAAAATACAAGAATAGTCCTGCTAGAGAGAGCAAATTTTCCGCTTTAACTTTATTTCCATCAAGATTATATTCCAAACCACTTTCTTGGTCCTTAAAGAAATCAATAATATCGCCTATATTTAGTTCAAGCTTGTAAAATCCTGTGTAAATACTACTCTGTTTAATCAAATCCTTAATTGTTATAATAGGAAAGAAACCTAGCCCTACACGTACAATATTAATTCCTTCTTTCTCTGCTTCTTTTATATAACTATTGATAATATCTTTTCTGCAAACCGCTACATATGTAATTGAGGTGAAATGAAGGAGATCATATTGGAAGTCTATAATTTGAAGCCCAGGAAAAGCTTCTGATAATGCCTTAGATTCATCATGTTGTATTCCTATCTTCTTAATTAGAACTTTATCTGTTGAAATTATTAGACTTGCATGTTGTTTTTTGGGGAGTTGTCTAGAAATTTCTTGAAAGGTGCTAGCTTTTATTTGAGATAAACTGCTGAATTCACCTTTGTGTTTAAGGGCTAGAGTAGTATGTATGTAATCAGAACCATCAAAAGACGTTACCTCAATTCCGCAATAGGTATCTCCATAAAGCCAATATTGTGAGACCTTTTCTAATATCATTCAATAACTGTAGGTTTGATTAAAACATTTAAATTTCTCTTGGTTGCTTCGCGTCTCCTTTTACTGAAAAAATATTTAATTATTGGAATTCGGGCCAACCAAGGTACTCCTGATCCAGAATTATCGTTTCTTATAGATTCTATGCCTCCCAATACTACAACATCCTGATCCTCCATTCTTACGATTGAAGAGAATTCTCGACTCGTAATTCCTGGAGGTGCATCTTCTGCTATACGCTCTCCATTAAATGCAGACTGGATAACTTGAATGTCTAAAGTAATTTGACCATTGCCAGAAACAAAAGGAAGAATTTCCAAGGACAGTTCTGCATCTATAGGCAAATAATTCCGTATTTCTGATGTCTGAGGTATTTGAGATCCGAAAAAACTCTGACTAGTAACTGCGTAGTAAGTCGTTTCGCCGCTAGACAGATATGCCTTATGTCCGTTGATAGTAGTTAATTTTGGTGTTGATTTAACTCTTAGGGTGCCTGCCGACTCCATAGCTTTTATATCAAGATAAAAATTAGGAACTACTTTACCTAAATTCAATGAACCAAAACCATTGAAATTCCCAATAATTTTATTTACGTCTTGTGCTCCAATTGTCACATTACCGCTAGGAAAAAATTCTCCTGTTGTTGATACAGGCTTATCACCAATTCCAAATGAAATGCCAGTTTCGGTAATTGCACTTCGATTAACTTCTAAGATCATAACTTCAATAAGAATAACAGGAACCGGTTTGTCTATAAACTGAATGAACTCTTTAAAACGCTCCACTTTAACTCCAGGTCCACTAATTACAAAACTGTTTAGCTCTTTATCTATTTTTATATCTAGACCCTCTTTAATGTCATTTGGTATTATGTCAAGAATAGAAGTATTGATCTCTTGGTTAGTAGAAGAGCTTCTGTTATTCGAATTTTGCGTTCCATTAAATCCTTGAGAACTTCCTCCAATAAAATTTAGATTATTTGTATTGAAAGTATTTCTACCAGCTCTTCGTACACCTCCTCCCGAAGGGCCATCAAAAAGCTGTACTGATCTATACATTAACGTAACCAGTTCTACCTGTCGTAGAGATAATTGTCTTTCTGTACCAAAATAATATACATTACCATCTTTTTTATAAGTAAATGTTCCATTGGAATTACCAGAGCCATTAGGGGTTGAAGTATTTATGGGAACTGAATTACTCAAGAATATTTTGTCCAAAAGCAAATCAAAGGAAATATTGTCAGCTTTAATAGTAGTAGTACCTGCCGTTTCAAGAGGGCTGGCCGTGAAAATATCTAAATTTAAATCTTCACCTAATGTGTAAATTAAATCCTCAATAGATGTGTTTTGCAAGTCTACATTGACGCGCTTTTGCAGAGTGTCAACTATTCGATAATAAAAATTGCTCTTAATTTTTCTTATAGGTCTGTTTTGTGAAACTCCAGTTTTAGCATTAGATACCGTATTGTTTTCAAAAGCAGATTCAAATGTATAAAAACCGTCATCCCCTTTATTCATGATTAAATTATTTGAATCTGCAAGCTTTTGTAAAGCAACGTCAAGCGTAACATTTTTTAGGTATAACGTAAGAAGTGAAGTTTCAACGGATGGATCGTAAAGTAGATTTTGTCCTGTAACGTCCATGATTTTACGAAAGACTTTGTCTAAAGGGTCGTTTTTTAAATCCAGGCTCAAAAAACCATTAGTCAGAGAGTATTGAATATCGATTTCTTTTTCTGCTGGCCTTACTATGGGTTCTTGATATTTTTTTATTGACAGAATATTTCCAGTAAAATCTATTGAAAGGTTGTATTCCTTTACAAGAAAAATTAGGATATCTGAGACTGAAACATTAGAAAAATTATTTACTATGTCTATAGATTTTAATTCTGGTGATACGTTAATATTAACATCATGAATTTGTGAAATTGCAAGTAAAAAATTTGATAATGTTGTCTGTGAAATATTAATATTAATAGTTTCTTCAAGACCCGGGGTGTCTATCTTTAAAATTTCAAGTTGGTTTTTTATTGAATTCAAACGAGAAGATAAATCTTGACCGAATGATATTGAGAAAGAAAAAAACAGTAACCCAAGTAAAATACTTTTCATCATTTATTGTGCTAATAAAGAATAAACCTCATCGATTGACGTAACGCCTTGATTAATGAGTTCAATGGCATTCTCTTTTAAGGTTTTTAAATTGTGTTGCGTAAGATAATCATCTATTTCCAATTCATTATGCTTTATAGAATATTCTAAATCTGTTCGTATAGGAATAATCTCATAGATAGCTCTCCGACCACGATAACCTGTAAAATGACAGTGATTACAACCAGTTGATATCCAGTTTTTTCGAACCTTTTTTTTATAATCGAAACCTTCTGGAAATTTTTCTGATTCAACACTTTGCTCTCTCTTACAGTCATCACATAGTTTTCTGACCAACCGTTGTGCAACGCTCATGTTTAGTGTGGTAGCAATTAAATATGGAGGGACGCCCATATCAATGAGTCGTGAAATTGTAGCCCACGCAGAATTAGTGTGGATTGTAGAGAGCACCAAATGGCCTGTTAATGCCGCCTTTATGGCCATGTTGGCGGTCTTTTCATCTCGAATCTCTCCTACCATAATTATATCAGGGTCCTGTCTCAAAAATGTTCTCAACGCAGAGGGAAAATTAAACCCAATGTCTTCTTTTAATTGTACTTGATTTATTCCTGCTAGTGTATATTCTACTGGATCTTCAATGGTCAAAATATTTGTTTCCTCTTGGTTTAGCAAATGTAAAGTTCCATAGAGTGTTGTGGTTTTGCCAGAACCCGTAGGTCCTGAAATTAATACAATTCCGTTCGGTTTTTTAACTCCTTCTAAATACAACTTCAATTCTCTCTCGTTAAACCCAAGTTGTTTCAGGTCTACTTTCTGAGCATCTTTTTTTAAAATCCGTAGAACAACTTTTTCACCTCTAATGGTTGGCATGGTTGAAACCCGAATATCAAAATCACTTCCAGAGTTCTTAACACTTATCCTCCCATCTTGGGAAAGACGTCGTTGAGCAATATCGAGTCCCGCTCTATTTTTAATTTGGTTGACCAGTGCAGGATAATCACTGAGCGGAATCGTGTACTGTTCTCTAAGTTTTCCATCTAAACGAAACCTTACGCGACAGCTAAATTCATTGGGTTCTATATGTATGTCGCTGCTGCCATATTCTTTTGCGGTATTTAATAGTTGATCTAAAAAGTTTTCCTGTGAAATATTTAAAGATCCTGAATTTACTTTCCTATAATTATAACTTAAATAAGAATTAAGCTCGTCACTTTCCACCTCTTCAAAACTAATCGAAGAGTTTAATAGTATCTCCAATTCAATCTTTAGGGAATCAATCTGAGTACTGTCGGTTTTAAATACAGTATGTGTTTCATTTTTGGCTATTGGCACAATTCTATAATGAAAAGCTTGTTGAGAGCTAATAAGTTGTTTGATATGAACTGGGATATCGTAAAGGGCCATCTATAAAAAATAAAGATTAGGGTACATGCCTGACCAATGTAAGGAATATATAAATAAAATAAACAAAGACATAAAACCTGCTAGGGGAACTGTTTTATCATATTCTTTTTTCAGTCTCTGAAATGCATAATGTAAAACCAAAGAGAAAGCAAGAGCAAATACTGTGATTACTATAAAAGCAATTACAGGAAAAGACATGGCCATAAAAATGAAAAATAATACATCGCCTGGCCCAATTGTTTCTACCACCCTTTTTCTCATCACAATTTTGGCAATCATCCAAATAACAATTCCAACAATTACTAAAGTTATCGAGTTTGCCAAAACAGAATACAGATAATATTCTAGTTGAGTGCTTTTGTAAAAAAGAAAACTTCCAGAAGGTATTATAAAAAACAGGAAGAAATTCCATGCGGTTCTCTCAATTAGATCTTGCAAGAAAATCCAAATGAGACAAATGGATAATAAAACCTTGATAATTATTATAATCAATCTTTCACTATTTCAATTGGTTTGCCAGTTTCATCAATTTCCCATACATTAAATACTCCATCCCCGTCAAAATCAACAATTGCTTCAGCTCTTGCTTTAAATGATGTTATAGAGCTTGACAGTATTTCATATCTGTAATTTGCCGTTCCGTCTGCCTGAATTGTTTTTGGCACTTCAAAATCAATTTCATTAAATTCGCTAGCGTATTTCGAGTTTACATAGCGGTATTGTTCTTGAAGATTGAATAAATGCTTTAACTGAATTTTTGCCTCTTGTGCCTTCGTTTTAGATATCAAAGGCATAAAGTTAGGTGAAGCAATTAAAAGCAATGCTCCTATAATCATTAAAGTAAAGAGCATCTCTTTGAAAGTAAAGGCACTTATCTTTCTTGCAAATTGGATTTTTTTCATAAGATTAAAATAAAGCAATTTTCTCTTCGAGGAAAAATAAAATTATAAATAATTGTACATCAGTATATTAACAATTATGTAAGTATTAAGTTTTGTAAAATAATGATTTTTCACTAAAATATTAAAATCATTTTACATATCTTTCTTCCACTAACTAGCGAAACAAATTCTCCCCAACATATGTAAATCTACACATGTTATTCTGTTTGCACATTATATGACGCATGAAAAAATATTTTGTTCAGAAATTTTTTATATTTATTTTTTTCTCATCACCAATATTTGCTCAAGGCCCAATTTCTCCGGAGGCATCCTCTTTCGAACCCGTAGATGCAACGGATATGGTGAACTTAATGACAGGTGATTTCGCTTACGTGTTGCCAATTATCGAAGTGCCCAGTCCTGAGGGTGGTTATCCTTTGGCATTATCATACCATGGTGGCGTCGCTATGGGACAAGAAGCTACTTGGGTAGGTTTAGGGTGGAATCTAAATCCTGGGGCTATTACGCGAAATGTAGCGGGTGTGCCGGATGATTGGAAGAATGTTAAAAAATATAGTTCGATATTTAATCAGGGAGGAACTTCATCATCATTTAGTGGTGGTATAAATATTGGTTTGTCCTCTTATGCCTCAGTTGGTGTTTATGCAAGCTATTCAAGTCATAAGAGTGTTGGAGGTGAGAACTCAAGGAGGTTAGATATTGGGGTGAATGGCAGTTTTCTGTTCGTCAACGGAAACATTGGAACAGATGGTATTGGGCTTAACGCAACTTTATTTTACATGTCAAGGGATTTGTCAAATGGAATTTCTGGAGCGCTAGACACTTCAATTGGTGTTAGTCAAAGCTTTGTAAATGGTAAAACCACTTTCAACTACAGCGCAGGAATAAAACTTGGTGCTCTAGGAGTAGGTTTGAGTACTGGGGGCAACCTCTCTGGCAACATTTCTGGTCAATCAATGCAGTTAGGTGGTAGCAGTTCTATTTCTTCAAAAATGAGTTCGGTTTCTAAAATATTTAATTTTACACTCCCAACACCTATTATAAGTATTAATGTTGCCTCAAGAAAGACCAAGTATTGGTTGTACGAAAATGAATATAATATCTATAATGGTTCTGTATATGCTGGAGATTTGGAAAATACTTTTGACATTACGCCATTTGACTTAAAAGTTACATATGATGGTTATGAGATAAAAGAGGATGTTGATGATCAAAGTATAGAGAGCCCTAATTTTAATGCTGTAGCGTATGATGATTATTCGGTATCTGGACAAGGAATATCTGGCTCAATAACTCCGTATATATTGCAACAAGGAGTTTTGCCGTTACAACATAAAGTTACAAGAGAAGATGAAGTTTCTGGGTATATAAATGAAGAATTAAGATATTATTATCCAGATGATAACAATCTGTCCAGACAGTTTTCAAAAAATATAAATAGCTCAGGTTCTTCTCGATTACACTTCTATTTTGATAACGAAATTTCATCTTTCATCAAAGTAGAATCTGATAATTGGGAATTTCCCCAATTCGGTACAAATTATAGTTCAGTTTTTGATTTACAAACTCAAAATCGCATTGTTAATGATGATTTGATAAAGAATGGTGTAAGTTATGACGGTTACAACGAATCAAACGGTCGATTAAGAAAAGGTTCGTATGTGGAAGTTTATACAAATGCTGAAATTAATGCAAATAATTCATTGATAATAGAAGCGGATAATTTTAACCGCTCTAATTCATTATTATATCCTTCTGATGGTATTGGGGCTTATAAAATTACAACTTTAGATGGTAAAGTTTATCATTATTCATTACCAGTTTATCAAAGAGAGCGTTTCTCAAAAAATGCAAAATTAGAAGACAATATTGATCAGATCTTTTTTGCTGAAGAAGATTTGGAACCTTACGCCACACATTGGTTATTAACTGGTATTACTGGACCAGACTATATTGATGTAAATAGCAATGGAGCGCTTGATGATGATGACTATGGATATTGGGTTAAATTTGACTATGGAAAGTGGAGTGATGGTTATGTCTGGAGAAGTCCGGTAATTGATTTTGAAGAAACTGATCTTTCAAAATCTTACTCATGGGGAAGAAAAGAGGTTTACTATCTTGATAAAATAATTACTAGAACACATACTGCGCTATTCATTAAAAGTACTAGAGAGGATGGATGGTCATCAGAAATAAATATTAGCGATGGCAATGGAGGCCCGAAAGTCTACAATGATATACATATACAAAACTTTGTGGTAGGCGATGATAACAACACCTATTTGAAAGGAATTTATAATAATTTCGATTTTAATGGATACTCAATTGACCCAAATAATTATGCTTACTCACGAGTAAAGTATTTAACACAAACATATAAACATAAATCCCTCAAATTGGACCGTATCATTTTATTAAAAAATGATGCTATATCTGCTTCTATCACTAAATCCAATCCAAATGAACCGTCCCCTAAAAATTGTGGGAGTATTTTTATTGAAGCAGAAGCAGATTTGTACGATATAAATAATTATATAATGACTGATAGTGAAATAATTCATGATTCAGGTACATTTTACGGTGAATATTTTGGGAACATTCTAGATGTTGGCGACTTAGGTGATATTAATGATGTATATCTCCTTAATGAAGAATCTATTGAGAATATTCATTTTGGTTTCGATCCATTTTACGAATCATCTCCAAACACTCCAAATTCAACAGCAACTAATCAAGGCAAGCTTACCTTGCTAAATGTAGTAAAGGCAGGAAGAGGCAATACAAGTCTAATACCTCCATATAGGTTTCAATATAATGAAGCTTACACATCTTATAACAATGAATTAAAAGATAGTTGGGGCTATTCATCTACAAATCCAGCCGCATGGAGTTTAAGCAAAATAAAGACTCCTCCTGGAGGAGAAATTTTAATTGATTATGAAGAAGATTCATATGCGCGTGAGGCTGCAATCACTAACTTTATATTTAGCAATAATAAGTTCGAAATGAAATTTTTAGGGACACAAGCTGGAGCAAAACAGGTTGTATTTAGAAATCATGGCGACAACACACCTGCTCAAGACATCAGCTTTTATGACTATTTTCAAGTAGATGAAGAAAGTGAAATTAACATTAAATTTATTCAAGACCCTACAGGAGGTAGTGACGAACGAGTTGCAGATGTAAATAAAATCTGTAGAGTTGCCGCTGTTACACAAACAACAGTGACATTTGATTTGCCTATAAATTCTCATAGTTTGGAACGAACAGAGATTATTTGTAATGCGACTAATTGGGCCTATTACCATGATTATGACATAGTCGTTTCAGAATCTTCTGGTTGGCTGCGAGAACACCAACCAGATTTTTGTGATGAAGTTGGAAACGGTGCACATAGAACTAAAATTGAATTTCATTCTAGTAAGGAAAGTGTTAACCAGAATGGAGGAGGTATTCGTGTTAAGCGCTTAGCTGTAGCAGATGGAGATGGTAATGAATATGCTACCAATTATTTTTATAATGATCCTACAACTGGAACAACTTCTGGAATAACTTCTTATGCTCCTTCAAAAAGACAAAAAAATGTGAAGTTTATTTCTGCAGTTCCTGCCCCCTATGTAATGTACCAATATGTAACTGTGGAAGAAGCTAAAAATATAAACGATTTTGTGAGCAAAACTGTGTATGAGTTTAATACACTAGAGCCGATGCAAGAATTCAGTAATGGCTACTACATGGGACAAGAACTAGTTATCTCCTATGACTTTACAAAAAATCATGATTTCAAAATAAATGGTGAGGATGCTATTTTTAATACCTCTGTAGTACGACTTACTGATAATCTATCATCGCTTGGACAATTAAATTCAAAAAGTTTATATAATCAGGCAGGGCATCTCATTTCACGTACTACTAATAATTACAGTTATCCAACTAGTGGAAGCCAAGGAACTATTCGCGAAACGTTCGATTCTTATAAAAAGATAATGAAAGAGTATGGTGAAGATTTTTATTTTGGCACTTCATCAATTAAAGATAAGATTTCTAGCAAGTTATCAAGTATTGTCACAACAACTAATTTAGGTAACACTACTATCTATTCTACAAATTATGATTTCTATACAGGACAAGTCTTAGAAACTATAGTGGTAAATAGTTCTGGCGAAATGAATAAATCTCTTTCTATTCCTGCATATTCTATATCCGAATACGGAGGAGCGGGAGTTACTCATAACATGGGTTCAAAAGTAAATTCTCCGAATAATAAAAACATGCTATCCCAAATGGCTGCTAATTATGAGTTGACCAATATAAATGGTCAATGGTATCCCATTGGGGTTAATGTAAACACTTGGAATAATAACTGGACCTATCGTAACCCATCTGGAATTCAAACTACTCCTAGCAACCCAACAGAAAAAATTTGGAGAAAACACAAAACTTTTATCTGGGATGGTGAAGTAGACGAGGATGGAATCTTTACTAATTATTCGATGAATGATCACGACTCCTTTGATTGGTCCATGAGCGCATCATCGCAGCCCGAGCCTTGGAAAGAAATTTCAGAAGTGACTCGCTACGATCATTTTTCTATGCCTTTAGAAACAAAAGACATAAATGATAATTATGCGTCCACTAAGTATTGGGATGAAGAAACGAAAGTCATTGCAACTTCAAATGCTGGTTACAATGAATTTTTTGCAAGTGGTTCTGAATATCCAAAAACAATAAGTAGCACAACTTATGTAGCACCTGAAGTAACCACCAATGGAGTTGTTACGTCAGATCGTTCTCACACTGGTAAAAACTCAACAAAAGTATTATCTGGGCAATTTGCTTATAAAACTGTGCTCAAATCTGGTGAGCATAGAGCCGGACGATATCTCCTTTCCGTTTGGGCACATCTTGATGAATATAGAAATGCAAGAGTGAATATAAATGGAACACTTGAAGGTTTCAATGGTGAAACCACGCATGCGGGACAATGGGTTCAACTAAATCACTATCTGGATCTTTCAACAAACCAAGAAACAATATATGTTACAACGGTAGGGGCAGCCATACATTATGACGACTTCAGGTTACATCCTGTAGCATCGTCTTTATCTAGTTACGTTTATAATAGTGATGATACATTAGCAAGTATTTTAGGGGCTAATAACTTAGCTACGAACTATCACTATGATAAAATGGGTAGGCTGACGAGAATCTACGAAGAAACCGTAAATTCTAGTATCACGGGTGGATTCAAACTCTCTAAACAATTTGAAAACCATTATAAGTCTACAATTATAGATCCTGGAAATAGCGATCCAGTACCCGGTCCAGATGTATATTTTGATACTATTGTACTTGATACGTGTGAGGGGTCTTCAACTGCAATACTACACGCTGACCCTGATGCCACCATAGGATTTTTTGTAACTTTTGAATGTGGTTTCTTTGAGCCACCTGCCTCCTGCGAAGATATTTATTCCGCAGATATAGAAGTGACAATAGATAATATTTCAGTTTACAGTCTTCATATAACTCAACAACCAACAGATCAACCGTTTATTTTTCCTATGTCAAATCTTGATCCTAATGATCCGCCGACCTATTCTTCTGATGAGGCTAGCTTTGAAATAACCTTTAACAATTTATATCCCAATGCGCCAACAATTGGTGGTTTTGTAGATGTTAGAATCGTATCTACAACAATTGGAAATATTGTTCAAGAAAATTCTTTTCAAGATATATATCATTTTGAGACTTGCGATTAAGTGGATATCTATAAATTCAACTAAATATAGTTATGAAAAACATACATTCATATATAATTTCATTTAGCATTTTATTCTTATCTAATACGATAAGTTCTCAAGAACTCGCATGGACAGAAAACACTGCTTTTCAAGTTGATTTGAACAATTCCCTTTATGAAAGTGACTTAAGCATTTCAAATTCAGCCTATTCTTTATCTAACGATGTCCTTCCTTCTTATGAGATAGGATTTGTACATGCCACCAACTTTAAGATAGATAATCTAGCCGTTGAAACACAGGCGACAATGGACTTATTCTCACTGTACCTAACATTTGAAGATAGCTTTAATTTAGCAAAGATTCACAATAACAGTTACTCAATTACATATTATGAAGCTGAGAATAAAATTTATTTTAGTGGTCCAAATGGAGTGATAGATATTCTTTCAAACATTACAATGTCACAGAACGATGTTTTTAGAATAGAGAAAGTAGATGCAAACAGAGTTCTTTTAAAGTACAACACTGTTGAACACATACTCATTGATAATACCATTGGTGATGCCCGCGTCTCTTTACGAACTAATTCTGATAATCTTTCTTTTACATTGTTGAATGAAGGTTTTGATAATCGTCATGATGGTCGTCCCAATGTTATCGATTCAGAAAGAAATTGGTTTTTTGTTGAAACCTTTAACAATTCAGGACTTATTCAGTCTGCTGACGTATCGTTTTATGATTGTCTTGCTAAACCAATCCAAAGTCAAACCAGAGATTTTAAATCAGGGAAAACATGGATAAGTGAAACAATGTATGATTCTGCAGGAAGGCCACTTTTGCAAAGTTATTCTTCACCAAAAGAAGATCAAATTTTCAATTTTTTTTATAAGAATAATTTCATAAAAAAATATGGAGGTGTTTTAACAAGTGGAGATGTTGAATTTAACATAGAGATGCCTCCTTCAATAGATCCATCTGAAGAAGGCACATTGGGTTGGTACTATAGTGCCAACAATTCGATGGAGCCTTTTCAGGATATCACCAATAGACCCTATGCTGTGTCGGTTTATGATGAGTTAAATCCAGGAAATACACGTATGGTTTCTGGAGGTAAAGTCTTAGATACCAATGGAGATGGAACAATCGATGAGAGTACTGATAGTTTCCCACAAGGATTCAGCTATACAGTACCAGCAGCACAAGAATTGTACTATGCTTTTGGAAAAGATTATTTTCCTGAAAATTTTCAAGGTTGGTTTATGGCAAATGGTATTACGAATGATCTACCGATAGGTAATGACCCAAATACTCAAATGGTCACTCATAGATCAAGGAAGACTATTAGTATTGATGCCCAAGGTAATGAGCGTGTAAGTTTTATAGATTTGGAAGGCAACGTACTAGCCACTGCTAAATCTGGAGGTGCTACCAAATATGAAGTAGTCTCACTTATAGGAGAATTGGGGTTTGTTGATGTGCATATCCCTAAAGGTATTTCTAATACAGACATTCAACTTATTGGTACAGGGGGATTTACCATTCACGATCTTAGAACTGGGAATCTCGTATCAGAATCTAGTCTAATAGGAGGTAATATCTATAGAATTTCTCACAGTCCACAACTGTTAAAAGATACTGTTTTGGAAATTGATGCGAGTGGATCTATAATTTCGCCTGCAGTTGCGAAAGGAATTCGTTATAAAGTAAATTATTTCAACTATTCTTTAAATTATTACGACCGAGCTAATCAATTGAAAGAATCGGTACAGCCTATCGGCTTCGACTCAAATGCTTTCAACCTTGCCACTAGCACTCCAAATCACACTATGGTTAGTGATTACAATTACAATGCATCAAGAGAGTTGCAGAATGTAAGTAGTCCGGATGAGGGTGAAGGTCAATTTGTGTATAGAGAAGATGGTCAGATACGCTTTTCTAAAAATACAGAACAAGATTTAGAAGAAGAGTTTTCCTATACAAATTATGATTCTTATGGAAGGCCTATTGAAAGCGGAATCTGTGACGGGGACGTACCTTATTTTCAACCTATTGCCACTACTACTCTTTCCTTTACAGGTGAAAGTAGTTTAAATATTAATGGAAACGCTATTACAAAGACTGGTACCACCAATTGGAATACTTCAGGATTTGCTTCTAACGAGGACACGGGGGATGCAAATTTCGATATAACTTTTCAGTTTTCACCAAGTGATGAAGCGGTAGTGGGGGTGTCTGAAACTAACACAGATGGATCTTACTCCAGTATTCATTACGGATTCTACTTCTTCAATAATCAAATTTCGATTTTAAGTTATGGAAAAACACAGGTGAGTAATGTATCAACCTATATCGCATCAGATATTTTAAAAATTGAAAGAATTGATAACACCCTGTATTTCTACAAAAATGAAGACTTGCTTTATCAAACATCTCCGTGGTCATCTACACTAACTACTTTTCCCACAATGGTGATAGACGGAAGTATCTATACGCAAAATGCAGTGGTCTCTAACTTTAATTTGAATACGCTAGCAAATACTTCTGAAAATAATGTACCTCCTGGTGACTTTATAATCAGTGGTACCACCTGCAGAGAACAAGTATTTACGGTGTATGATATTGGGGATCCTTTAGGAATACAGGCTGCATTGGGAGGTAGCTCTACACAGTCGGAAGTTTCTAGAGTTCAAAGGCATCTTTCAGGAAACGTTTCTAAAACTTACACCCAAAACCCAGAAACTAGCACTACTTGGTATAGTTACGATATTTATGGTCGCGTAACGTGGATGATACTTTATGTAAATGGTTTGGGGGCAAAGACTATAGATTATAGGTATGATGATGCCACTGGTGAAGTGTCTAAGATTATATATCAAACTAATGATCCGTCTGAACGATTTATCCATAGATATTCTTATGACAGATTAGGAAACTTAGCCAAAGTTGAAACATCCCGGGATAATTTAAATTTTATTGAACATGCTAGCTACAGTTATTACCACACAGGAGAACTCAAAAGAACTGAGCTTGCCGAGGGATTACAAGGTATAGATTATGTGTATACCCTATCGGGACAACTCAAAGCAATTAACCATCCGGGTCTGTCTAGTGCAAGTGACCCAGGAAATGACCAAAATGACGTATTCGGATTTATTTTAGATTATTACAATAAAGACTATTCCAGAACGGGAACCTATTTGGGTTCTAGCTTGAGTGGAAGTGACAGGTTTGACGGTAATATAAAAGGACTTCGGTGGCGTACGGAAGGCCTTAACAGCCCAGGACCTCAAAATGGTTATTTGTTCGATTATAATGATAATTCTTGGTTAAAAGAGGCCGCTTTTGGAACAATTACGGGAACTAGCACCTATAGTATTTCTTCAACCCAAGATTATTTGGTAGATGGTTTGACTTATGATTTTAACGGAAATATTCTTTCGCTCAACAGAAATAAGGACACTAATGGCGGGAGTAATGCTATGGATCAGTTACAGTATAATTACTATTCAGGGACCAATCAATTGGCCAATGTAGATGATGTATCGGGCAATACGGCGTTAGATGGTGATATTAAAGACCAAGGCGCAAATAACTATATCTATAACACCATTGGGCAATTAGTGAGCAATGCACAAGACAATATTGCGTATGATTATTTTGCAAATGGGCTAGTTAAATCTGTCACTTCAACTACAATGAGTGATGAGAGCGGTGTAGTTTTTACCTATAATGATCGTGGGCATAGGGTTTCTAAAATAGGGTTGGACACCAATGGGAACGAATCTACTAAAACCTATTATGTGCGAGATGCTTCGGGCCAAGCATTGGCTATTTATACCATTCCCGAAGGTACAAGGCCCACGACAACGATAGAGTATCCTGTATACGGAAACTCTAGATTGGGTGTGGCAACCCAAGCCAATGTTTTTACGTATCAAATTGCTGACCACCTCGGCAATGTTAGAGCGGTAATACAGCGTGATGGAGGTTACACTCCCATATTGACTCAGAATTTTGATGGTATCTTTACCGTGCCTAGCAATTGGTCTAGCAGCAATACCACAATGAGTATTGATACGGCCAATGAACGTTTAAAGGTCGCTGTACCTTCTGGTACTGCAAATAGTACCCAAGTAACTTTTCCCGTTGTTCAAGGGAATACCTACAACATAGAATTTGAGGTAGATCTTGATGAGACGGCAAATACATTAGGCTATCAAGCCTATGTTACGGGGGTAGCCATAAGCGCTAATAATATTGCCACCCAAAATGGAACGTATACGTTTAACTTTACCCCTACAACCAGTGGTACTGCGAAACTTTCGTTTACGCTTGGGCAACAATATCAGTTGTTAGAGAATAATTATTATCTGGATAATATATCAGTAACCGATATAAGTACAACCAGTAATCCTCTAATGTTAGCCTATAAAGACTACTATCCCTTCGGGATGCCGATGCCCAACCGTAACGTAGAGGGTAATTACAGGTATGCTTATCAAGGTCAGGAGAAGGACCCAGAGACAGGAATGGAAGCATTCGAGCTGCGATTGTGGGATGCACGAATTGCGCGGTGGTTAACTACTGACCCTGCTGGTCAATTTGTTTCACCTTATCTTGGAATGGGTAATAATCCTGTGACAGGCGTTGATCCCGATGGCGCAAAAAATATTCGATTTGATTCTGAGGGTAAATATATTGGAGTGGATCATGATGTTTGGTGGCATAATCTATTATTTGGAAATAGAGGGCAATATGAAGACGGGAATGGTGGATGGAAGAACTTTGCTCTAGGAGATCAAGAAGATGATTTTAAGAATATTCAAGACGGTGTTATTAATAAAATTCAATTTGTCACTGAAGAACAGGTCAACGAATTACTAATTAAAGCCGGTGTTTATAGCGAGGAAGCACAAAAGAATCCTATGAAATATATGAGAGAACAAGGGATAGGTTTTAATAAATTTGATTTTGCAAATAGTAAGAATGGTATAACATCGATTTTTGAGCAAGCCAGTTCATCTCTGTTTATTTTACAGACTGGAGGAAGTGGAGATGGAAACATAAATGATCGTGCGCTAACAGGCTTAAATTCGAGCAATTTCGGTAATTTTCTAATCGGTGCTGCCGCAAATAAATTAGGTATCCATATTTTTGCAATGAGAATTGGTGCTCATGCAAATAGTTTAGGATTATTCAAGAATACTAATAATGGTTATCAACCTCAACTTGATTCTGGTGATGATCAACGCGCATTAGGCTATGGTTATTGGTACGCAAATAGGATGCATTTTAATAAATAATTAATTTTGAAAGTAGAGATATTAATTTTATTTGTAATTTATATTAAAGTTTGCAGTTCTTGTTGTCCAAGAATAACTAATAATGAAAGCGAATTTTTAAAAAGGTATGGGAATGAAGATTTTTCATTATTCTATAATACGGAAATTAAACTAAGAGGGTTTGATGATGGTAAAAGTTTAATTTCAATTTTAAGATACGATGTAAACGAAGAAGAAAATTATCAAACTTATTCTTTAGGAATCAATAATAACTTAACTTGTTATCCAGATGAATTAGATAATAAGAATTGTTTTATTGATTTAAGAGCTAAATCCTTGGCTGTTCACTTCAAAAAATATAATTTAAGTTACCTGCATGTGGATGAAGATAGTAATGTAATGATAAGTTTAGAAAAATTTGAGCAATTCGATATGGTAAAAGTAAAAGACAGTGCAAAATACTTTAAAAGTAGAAAGTCAAACAATTTTATTAAAGTCAAAAATAATTGGTATAAAAGAAATTAAAAATGAGAGAAGTTGTTTTAATATGTTTTTTAACGTTGCTGTCATGCAATAAAGACGACGATCTGCAAGAAGTTCGCGACGAGATTGTCGTACAGGCCTGTGAAAATATAGAGCAGATACCAGAAGTAACCATGAGCAACGTTTCCTTAACTCCCATTAATACAGATACCCAATATGGGTTTATACTCAGGGCAGATATTACCAACAATACAGATGTTGGTGTTCGAGGCGAACCTAATTTTCAACTGGTAATAAACGATGTTCCCAATAGTGTAGGTGGTCCCGGCATTTGCGGTATCATTAATGCTAATGAGGTCTGCGATTATGAAAACTATCTCGACGAAGATAGAGGAACGCCACTAGACAATGCTAGGATAGCGTGTTTTGGTTACGAACTTCAATGATAAGCCTATGAAAGTTTTTTTTATAGCAGGGTTGTTTGTGATTTTTAGTGTTAGTACTGTGTTCGCACAAAAGGAATTAACTTTTTCTGCTCATGTGGGCACTAACTATTCAAACTTTGTAGACAGTGATTTTTTTGGTTTCGATTACAAGTATGGAGTAAGCTATACGGTTGGTGCAGGTTTAGAGATTGGTCTTAATGAGCCTTGGTCTCTGGTCACCGGGTTGTTATATGACCGCAAAGTAGTGAATCTAGAATATACTATATTTATCCAAAGTGAAATGGGCAACGAAGTTGTAGATTTTAGTGATTCATTTACTTTTAATTATCTTGTAGTGCCTGCTATGGGGCGCTACACATTTGAAAATGAGAAAACTCCATTATTTATCAATGCAGGTTTATATACGGGATACTTGGCAAAAACAACGCTGTCTTTTGATGGTACTACCTCTGGATATAACTCGATTGATGGCGGTATAGCCTTGGGAGCAGGGATGCACATCCCACTTTCTGAAGAGATTAATTTAATTCTCGAGATTCGTGACTACTTTGGCCTAACCGATATTAATTCTGGACCAAACACAGATAATCTAAACAGCGTGCAACTTCTTCTTGGTATTTCCTTTTAAATGGAAAAGAGCATGGACCATTACTTGCCCAACTTTGAAAAAAGCATACTTTTGTTTTCTAATAATCTAACTTTTTAACTACTATGACCAAACTTGCACTTCCATTGGCTATTATTGCGATAGCTGCCAGCATATTCACTTTTTTTTCTGTACAATCTTCATCCGAACTTGTTTACGTTGACATTAACAAATTGATAGATGGCTATAAAAGAACAGCTGTTGAAAAAACCAAGTTTGAACAGAAAGCAACCCAAATGCAGGCTAACGTAGATAGTCTTATACAAGGATGGCAAAATGATATAAAAACGTATGAAAAGGAGCGTATTTCTATGACTAAAAAAGAACGAGAACTAAAGCAAGAACTCCTTTCAAACAAGCAGCAGCAAATAGGTAGTTACCAGCAAGCTATTCAAAAACAGATTCAAGAAGAAGATCAAAAGGCAACACAAACCGTAATGAACGATATCAACAGTTATATTCAGGAGTTTGGCAAAAACAATAATTATAAAATTATTTTCGGGGCAAGTGGTTCTGGAAACATCATGTATGCAGATCCTGCCTCTGATCTTACTGAAAAAGTTTTAGAAGGGTTGAATGCCGATTTTAAAACTAACTAGTCGCAACAATGAAGCGAGAAGTTATCGTTTTTTTAATAAGTAGTTTGCTGTTATTGTCATGCAATAACCTGTCATTTTCATCGAAAGAGGAGCTGCTCCACCATATAAAAAACACTGATAACGGTTATTATGCTGAAAAGACAGTAAATGGAATTGATTTTTCACTCCTTTACAGACCTACTGATCTCGTAGTTTCTCAATTTGTTGATTCTGACAGTATTGTTACTATAGGGATAAGAGACAGTTTAAGAAAGCATTATGGTGACTATCTTTACTTTAATTTAAGTCTTTCTCATAATGGTCGAGATATCTTGACAAGCCTCCCAAGAAGTAAAAATGAATATGGTTCCTTGGTCAATACATTTTCATTCGGAATGAGAGACATTGTCCATTTATATACCGAAGACAATGACACCTTGCCACTATACGACTTTAATTTTCCTCGTATGTATGGTCTCAGCAAGGCAACATCGGTGCTATTGGTTTATCCAAAGCCCAAAAAAATGGAGAACAATTATTTTTTCTTATCTATTGAAGATTTTGGTTTACAAACTGGGGAGGTAAGATTTAAATTAAAAAAAGACAAAATAGAAAACCAACCAACATTAAATTTCTGACAGTTATGAAAAAAATATTTTTATTCCTTTTGTTATCTAGTTCTTGTTCCTTGTTCGCACAAGATGATGTGACAACTATTAAAAACTCAGTTCGTGTAAATAGTATAGGCCTATTTACTGGATATTATGAATTTCAATATGAGCGGGTTATTAATGAGAAAAGTGCAGTTCGAGTCGGATTTGGAACGGGTACACTTCTTAACAATACAGGCTCAGATGCCGATGACGACTTTATGGAAGCTTTTGGCACGAATTCTTTCAATAATGAAAATGAACATACCGTTGATGGCTTTTCCATTAATGCCGACTACCGTTACTTTTTTTCTAGCAAAGGTGCCCCTGAGGGAGTCTATGTGAGCCCAGGGGTGCAATATCTGAAGCTGAACGAAAAGTATACCTATGTGAATACCAATGAGGGTGGATTTAGAACGTTAGTTGATAATGATTATTCTATTTTCAGCATTCGAGCCATGGTTGGGTATCAATTTATACTTGCTAAAAGTATTGTTATTAATCCTTATTTGGGTGCTGGAATAGGTATCGGTACTGTTGAAACTCCTACTGCACGAGTGGATGGTTATGGCAGTGGGGCTATACTAAGCCTAGGCTTAGATTTAGGTATAGGATTTTAAACAAAAGGTTAGCGTTATTTCGTTCAATATTTTTTTATATTGTAGCATCGGGAGAATACCATTTTAGAAATTTTTATCTCTCATTAATAACGAGAGATTAAAATTATTATCCTCCTTTTTTTTAAAATCGAAAAGTTGAAATATTGAAATTATTCTATTCTATTATCGCTATCTTTTTATTGGGTTGTGCACAAATAAAGTATTCAAAATCCATTCAAAGAAAATTACCAGAACTTGGAACCATTGGTGTATTTGAACAATATTTTGTAAAAGATGTTCTTCAGCCTAAGGCTTTCGTCAGCCTTGATTCGCCGGTTCGTGTTAAGGCCGAAAAGGTTATTGTCAGCAAAAGACAGATCTTTACAAAAAAAGATTCGACCTCTAAACCATTAGACAGCACCTTGGTGACTCTTTCTATAGTAGAGCCTAGGTCTATTGTAAACCAAATCAATAAAGACAAAGACCTTTTTTTATACCTCAAAAATCAAGAAAATTTTAAGATCATTACTAAGACTGAAATAAATTTCCCGGATATCTTATTGCACAAAATATTTTCTAGCGAAGAATTATTTTTGAATCAAAGTGAGACAGGCTTGCTTTCTCTCCGTCTGGTTACGGATGGAAAAGATATCGGAAATATTAATTTTAGCGAAGGTCGCACTGTAGATTTTCATGCTTCCAACTTTTGCTGGGGGTTTAATAAAGGATATAAGGTCCAATTAATAGACATAGTAGAACATGGCACAGGTTGTGGTGAAAATGGCTATCTTTCTTACAGTCGTGCTGAGAAAAAAGCTCAAATTAAATTTTAATGAAAGGTATATCACTTCTTATTGCTATTATCCTATTGTTAACTTCTTGTGATGAAGGAGGCTTACTTATTGAAACTGATATAACAGACGAAACTGTGGTTTTACTTGCGCCTTCTAACAATGCTGAGGTTATTGAGGGGGTAATAAACTTTAATTGGGAGGTAGTTGAAGATGCCTCAGGATACGAAATACAAGTGGCACTACCCGATTTTGAAACTACTCAACAACTATTTTTGAATAGTGTCGATTCGATACCATCAGCCAGCACTGAATTGAGCAGTGGGCAATATGAATGGAGAGTCAGAGCTTTAAACAACAACTCTTCAACATCATATTCAACTGCCCGATTCCTGGTAGTTCCTGTGGTGAATTTCTCTGACAATACAGTAAGTCTAATTTCACCTGAAAATGATCTAATTACCAACGTAGTCACTCAAAATCTAGAATGGCAAGAAGTGGATGGGGCTTCGCTATATCGAATACAAGTTTTAGAAAATAGTACGATACTACAAGAAGAAACTAGCACGACTACAAATTTTAGTTTAGATTTTCCAGAAGGAACACTTATATGGCAGGTGAGGGCTGAAAAAGGAATTGAAAACACGCAGTATACGTCAAGAGATATTTTGTTGGATGTAACACCACCTAATACTCCAATTCTTAGTGCGCCAAAAGATGAAGCGATTCTAATCGATACACTGGTAAGTTTCGAATGGTCACGAGAAGTTCTACAAGGGAGCGAAGAAAAAGATAGCATATCCATTTATCGTGATATTACACTTACTGACTTAGTTGTTGAGGAAATCGCAACGCCCCCTTTTTCTCAGTCACTTACTGAAGGTACATACTACTGGCAGGTAAAAAGTTTTGATGAAGCCGGTAATATAGGAACGGCAAGTTCCGTTTTTAGTTTCACCATAGATATACCTTGATGTGAAAAAATGGCAAAACATATTCCTGTTAGTTGGTGTTGTCATTATTTGGGGACTACTCATTTATAAGTTTATATCTGCATTTTCAACAACAAATGATAATACTAAAAATTTTGCACCCCCTTCTTCTTTTATTGCGCCAAAAAGTACACCTAGAGATACGTTCTCTTTGACTAGAATGGATAGAGACCCTTTTCTGGGAACAATAGGTACAAAGAGTAAACCCTTTAGTAAACCTAGAACTGATTTAAACAAAAACCCCACAGAAGACTTATGGCCATCCATTGAATACCAAGGAATTGTTTCTGATAGAAATTCTTCAATGAAGGTATATCTCATTTCAATCAATGGTGTTCAATATCCACTAAAAGAAGGTGATGCAATAGATGAAATCAAAATCGTCCTAGGTACTACCAATGATGTTGTATTGAAATTTCAAGGAAAAACTAAGAAATTTTTACTTAAATGATGCCCTATATTAAAAATATTAATGCATCTGCATTACAGTTTGCTGTATTAATTTCTGTAATCGTTATCATCCTATTGGGGTCATTCATCACACTTACATATACACACGGGTTGTTTAAAAAGCAATCAGATGTATTACTTAAAACCATAGATGAGGCAAATAGGGGCATAGAGCTATCGCTCTCGAGATCTTCAAATGTTGATTCTAGAATTACCGTTGTTGATGAACATAAAGAACTATTTATAAAAAAAAAAGTGTGGGGCGGATTTATTGCGATTGAAAGTACTTCAGAGAATAAAAACAAAATTTTTACACAGAGGGCGTTAGTTGGGGAAGCACTAAAAAATAATAATCTTGGTATTTTTGTTTCAGAACAAAAAATGCCTCTTCAACTAGTAGGAGAGACCAAAATAGTAGGAGATGCATATATTTCTGATGTTGGAATTAAGTCTGGCAATATATATAACACTTCTTTTAAAGGAAGTACATTGGTGTATGGTGATATAAGAAAAAGTCAAACAATCCTTCCCAAATTGGATTTGTTTTGGGAGAAAAACATTGTAAATTTTTTGAACTCCCTTCCTGAATCAAATTACGAATATGTTGATTTAGATTATAGACTGAATAATTCTTTTCAAAATAAAACAAAAGTGGTTTTTAACCAAGGGCCGACTACTATTTCAACAGAAGCTCTTGGAAATATAATATTTAAAAGTGATTCTGAAATCGTTGTAACTTCGAACGCGATGCTAGAAGATGTTTTTTTAATAGCGCCTAAAATAATTTTTAAGAAAAATTTCAAAGGAACAGTACATGTGTTGGCTGATACCCAAATTAAGGTAGAGGAGAACACTTCACTACTTTATCCCTCTTCACTCATCTTAATTGATAAAAACTCAAAATTAGGAAAACCAATTCCGAGAGATGATGAACCAATTTTTCTGGCTTCAAGTAGTACTGTAAATGGAGTTGTTATGTATCTTCAGAATATAAATTCAGATAACAATACTAATACAAGCATTCGTATAGATGAAAACAGCACTGTTTTTGGTTCAGTATATTGCAATGGAAATTTGTCACTCAGTGGCACTGTTAATGGTAACCTATATACTGAGCGGTTTATCGTTAACCTAGGGTCTAAGTTCATCAATTACGTCTACAACGGAATCATTGATAGAAAGGGGGTGAACGATGGTTTTGTAGGCTTACCGCTACAACAGAATAAAAAAGGAATTGCAAAATGGTTATATTAAGAAAGATTAAGGCAGCTACAATTACCGAAATTATTGTAGCATCAGCTATCATTCTTGTGGTATTTGGTATTTCAAGTGTTAGTGTTAACAATATATTTGCTAGTTCTATAATTGGGAATGACCATCAAATGCAAAACAGAATTCGAGAGTTATCGTATCTTCAAATACATAATAAAATTACAATCCCATATTTTGAAGAAAATCAACAATGGGAAATTAGTATAGAACAACAAGGCAGTGAAATTGTCTTAGAAGCGAATCATATGGCATCAAAGAAAATTACAACCATAGAATTAGATGTTCAAACTCCATAAATATAAAGCCTTTACGTTAACCGAGCTGTTAATTGGTATTGTGCTTACTATGGTTGTTGTTGGGCTTGCATATTCAGTACTCTCGTTAACACTACGGAATATGAATGTGATAGAGAGAAATATGCATACTACAACAGAATTATCTTTATTGGAACAACAGCTGAATATCGATTTCAATTCTCATGGATTTGTTGTTTACAATTTGGATAAAGAACATCTTATATTTTCATCACCAATCGATACCGTTCTCTATGAGGTCAGGGAAAATCTCATAATTCGGAATTTAGATACTTTGAGTGGCATGCATAATAGTATGAAGTTTTACTTTGGAGGTACTGAAGTTAAAGAAGGGTCTATTGATGCTATTAAAATAAATTTTAAAGAACGTGATCAGAATATCTTTCTATATAAAATAAATGATGCAACCACAATACTTTTGAAAGATGGGTCTGAAAATTAGTGCTAATAAAAATAAACATCAAACAGCTACAGAGAAAAAGAAAACAATTCTCGATCAAGACATACATCTTTTTGGATCTAAATTCTCTAACTCAATAAAAGAAGACTTTTATAGCGAGCTAAGTATTCTTCTGCAATCAGGGATAAACCTTCAAAGATCTTTGCAGCTCATAAGCGAAATTCAGAAGAAGGATAAAATATCTAAGATCATTCAGGAGATAGAACATAGCATAGTAAATGGAGTACCCTTTTCGGAAGCGCTTAAGAAGAGAAAGGAGTTCTCTTCTTATGAACATAAAGCAATATTGATTGGAGAGCAAACAGGTGAATTACCTCGAATTATCGAAGACCTTAGAAAGTACTTTAATCGCAAAAATGAATTGAAAAGGCAAATAACTTCCTCACTGGCGTACCCAATTACAGTTCTGATTTTAGCGGTGGTAGTAGTTTGGTTTATGCTACGTTATGTTGTTCCCATGTTTGTTGATATATTCCAACAGAATAAGGTGGATTTGCCTTGGTTAACATCACAAATAGTAAATATCTCAGATTTTTTTAACGCACACAGCTGGTCAATATTAATAGTACTAATTCTTATAATTTTATTATATAGGTATATTTCAAAGAAGGATTTGTATCATCGTGTCATTGGAAGTTTACAGCTTAAAATACCGGTTTTTGGCGATTATATAAGAAAAATCTATTTAATACAATTTACGCAGGCAATGACTTTGCTAACATTTTCCAAAGTCCCGATTGTTGATGCCCTAATATTAGCTCGAAAGATGATTCGATTTCATCCATTGGAGCAAAGTTTGATAGCTATCGAAAAGGATATCATTTCAGGTATAAGAATGGATCATAGCTTCGCTAAGCATACTTTATATGATAGGAAGATGATAGCGCTATTGCAAGTTGCCGAAGAAACTAATCAAACCGAATTTATTTTTCAAAAACTGTATGATCAATATAGTACTGAACTTAAGTATAAGGGTCAGTTAATGACAACTACTTTAAACTTTCTTTTAACTTTAGTTGTTGGGTTAATTGTGGCTGTAATTTTAATTGCGATGTATTTACCTATGTTCAGGTTGAGTAGTATTATTGGTTAATGGGATTTTATATGGTTAAAAAGCAGGTTTTTCCAGAATAGTTAATACTAGGCATGTTTTTTATGGTCTTTGCAGGTTGCTCGACGTGAACACGAAATACCAAAAACATCAAAAAAAACCATTTCAAAAAGAATCTTTTTCTGCACGTTCCCTACTTTCACACTCCCATTCTTTTGTAAATTTAAGTGCGCGATCTTAAATCTCATTCTAGCTTAATACCATGTTTAATTGGGCTAGTGTTAGTGAAGGCTCTAAGTTACCATAAAATAAAGAATTGGGGAATACGTATTTCTACGGAAACCCTAAGGAATCCTAATGGAGAGTCATATGCCTTTTGAATCAATCAGGTGAATTTGGAAGAAGTGGTGTACGTCTACACCTATAGCATCGGCAATTTTTTTTAAGGTAAGTGCAGTAAAATTTTGTCTGCCATTTTCGATACTAGAAAGATTTGATTTTTCCATATCAATCTGAATACAGATATCAAGCTGGCTGAAGCCTTTACTTCTTCTAAGCTTGGCAATATTTCTACCAATATTAAATAAATAATGTTTTTCAGCTTCAGTCATAATCATATGACAATATGCTGTAATATCTAACACAGATAGTTATGATATATAATAACTATATTTAAACTTAAATTTAAAGACATGAAAAAAGATTATAGATTGATGTCAATAATGGAAAGTTGGGACAGGACTATCGGTCAATCAGTTGATATTTTCCAATTTACCCCAATTGAATATACCGATGATGGGTCACGATATACTTTTAATCGAGTACCTAATAACGATAATCACTTTTTTGTTTTTTTATCATCGGAAAATAAAATGGAAGAGTTTGAAACTCAGAGAATGGAAATTATAGAACTGAACTTGAATGATTATCATTTTGAAATATTGCACTCTCCTGAAGGAAGAAGGAAAACATTTTTTTCCAAAAAACTATATGCCCTAAGAACAGGAAATAAATACAATCGTTAATTATTTATTATGGGCTCACAAATCATTGCAACATGTAAATGTGGTTTAAACACAGTTGTGTCAGTAGGTGGTGGAAGATATTCTTCTAAAGAAATTTACTATGTCCCTTGCCTTTGCACTCACTGTAATAGTGTAGTTCAGGTTAATTTTTTGGATAAATCTCTCGCATGCCTTGATTGTGGACAAAAAAATGCGATACTTTATTATAAAACTACTCTAGAGGAAAAAAAAGGTGAAAAAATAATTTTTCAGAGGGATAAAAATTTACTTACCGATGGGACTTATTTTTGTCCAAATTGTGAACGTGTATCCCTTCGTTTTCAAGTAGGGAATCTACTTTGGGATTGAAAAATTTTTTTTTTGGAAATTTTTTTTAAGACTTGTTTGAAAATGAACTTTTTCAATACAATTAGAATACCCTCTCATTATCCATTTTTGAATTTATGGCATTTAAGTGAATGCGCTATAATCTAACATCAACCCCCACTCTTTTTTGGTTTTGGGGGTATCCCCCCGTTAAATCATTATTAATCTTTAAATTTTTTGATTATGAAAATTATTGAAAACGAATATGATGGAAACATCGTAAAGAAAGTAGTCCTAGATGCTAGGCTATTGAACGGCTTGACCTTGGATTCCAATCCCATGCACCTGAAGAACGAAAAGATGACCGCGTATCACTGGGCTGAGGTTGAACTTCTAGATGTGAATGGAAGAGCAACTCAGAGAGGTTCTGTCATTGTGTGGGATTCAAGATTACAGGACAATCCAGAGCGATACGCCGAAAGTAAGGTACTTCCGATTGAAATCACTTTGAGTGGGGATTCAATTGGTGTTGCTCAAGAACACCTTGGCAATGGTAGATTTGATATTGAATCTTTGGGAATCTCCTTGGGTGATGTCAAAGAGCAAGTGATTGAAGAGGGGGTAGTAATATAGATCCTTGGAAGCATAACTATGGGGGAGCCTATTTGGGCTCCTTTTTTTATGTGCAATATTCTTGTCTGACAAATGAAATTATAATTTTAAAACATAAAAATCATGAAACTAAATATAGCCCAAAGGGCTCAGGTAAAATTAAGACTAGGTATTAGTGGAGCAAGTGGATTTGGCAAAAGCTATAGTGCTTTATTATTGGCTTTTGGAATCACTAATGATTGGTCAAAAATTGCCATCATCGATACTGAAAATAGCAGTGCAAATTTATATGCCCATCTCGGCAATTTTAATGTATTGTCTTTAAACGAACCATATAGTCCAGAGAGATACATTGAAGCCATTAGAACTTGTGAAAACAACCAAATAGAGGTTATCATCATAGATAGTATCACCCACGAATGGTCAGGTGAAGGAGGTTGCCTCCAAATTCATGAAAAATTGGGCGGTCGGTTCCAAGATTGGGCTAAGGTTAGTCCGAGACATCAAGCCTTTATTGATGCCATTTTAAAAACACCTTGCCATATTGTTACTACGGTTAGAAAAAAAGTTGATTATGCTATGGATACCGATATGAACGGTCGTACGAAGGTTACCAAGTTAGGAATGAAGGAGATTACACGCGAGGGCTTTGAGTACGAGCTGACGGTCAATTTTGAACTTATCAATGATAAACACCTAGCTAAAGCATCCAAAGACCGTACAGGTCTTTTTATGGATAAACCAGAGTTTGTAATCAATAAGACGACAGGTAAAAAGCTAATTGCCTGGTGCAACGAAGGTGTGTCCACGGAGGAAGCTAAATTGGAGATTAATAAAGCCACCACTTTGGAAGGGCTTAAACATATTTATTCAAAATATGCGAGCATCCAAAAGCAGCTTCACCCAATAATAATGCAAAGAAAAGCTGAGTTGGATGGAATATCCAATCAGGTCATTAATGAGGATGAAATTATAAACCATAAAAATACTGAAACGAATGGAACTAGTAGCAAATAATGAACCCTTGAATATGGTTCAACAAGATGTAGGGATTGTAAACAATCAGAACTCATTTATTGAAGCCAATACAGTAGAGGTTTCTCTTCGACATCTAAAAGAAAAATGCATAATCCCTGTGTTTTCAAAGGATAATGAGACCACTATCAGTCATTATGAGTTTATCCAAAAGACCATGGACATTGTAAGTAAATTGTTTCCAGATAGCCAAATACAAGCTCCTGAAATTAGGGTAAGCCATATTGTAAAGGGGAGGACCCCGGATGCCATTGGTAAACCCGCAAAGGAACTTTTGGAAAGTGAAAAGACCATTTACTATGAGAGATGTGCATTTCTGATGGAAATAAAATCTGTTGCCAAGGAAGTAAATGGTAACCAATTGAATCTTTCAATAGGTGGTGTGAGAGCCTATAACCAAGAGAATCTTTATAGCACAAAGAGCTTAGAAAAATTCAAGGTTTTCATTGGATTTAAGAATATGGTATGTACCAACCTTTGTGTAAGTACAGATGGATTGTTAAATGATATCAGAGTGGGATCTGTTTTGGACCTAGAAGCTAAAGTAGTTGAGTTGGTATCCACTTATGACATGAATAGACATCTAGACGTAATGAGACAAATGAGTGATTATGTACTGTCTGAGGATGAATTTGCGCATTTGATTGGAAAATTGAAAATGTACCTTTCTCAGACTAAGGCACAGCATGAAATAGGCTTTCCAATAAGCTTGAACGAAAGTCAACTGTCCAAAGTCGTCAAGGACTATTACAACTGTGAAAACTTCCATATGAGTGAAGATGGCTCGATAAGCTTTTGGAACTTTTATAATCTGTTAACCGAAGCGAACAAGTCCAGCTATATAGACAACAATCTGGAGCGGAACGTAAATTTGTACGCCTTGATGAATAAGCTGGCTAATACGAAGCAAAAGGGCACTGCCAATTGGTTGTTGCCAACAATATAATATAGCTATTTGGGGTAGTTCCAAATTAATTTTATTGAAGATGAATAAACAACAATTAGCTGATATTTTAAGGTATAGCCATCCAAGAGAACTATTTATTGTTGATTGGAAAAATAGGCTGGTTGTCTTGAAGTGTCCTTTCAAGGTAATGGCAAAAGTGAGTGTAGGACGGATCAATAAGAGTGAAATTGTTGAAGTGGATGAAATAAAAGTGACAATGCGTCTGATTACTGTATATGTTATTGAAGGTCAGGCTTATTTTTTCTATCATTTTGATATTTTGAATAAATAGGTAATATATTTATAAGTGCATTGACTGCACTATGTGCATTTATAATCAATAATGTAGTTAATGCAGTCAGTGCAATTAAATATAACCAATGGACTATTCTAGAATTAAATTCAGCAGTTTTACTAGCGATAAAAACTATTGTGAACTACAGGCATACTTTCAATGCCTCGATACAAAGGAAAACCCTGAAGAACCTGCTGAAGTTCTTCAACCAGTTAGGAATTTAAGGATAACTTATAAAAAAAGGGATGACATTACTGAAGAGGATCAATACTTGAAGTTGAGTTTTGACCAGGACTATTGCTATGAAGGATTAAAAGGTATAAGTGATTTTTATATCAAAGACTTCTTGCGATATAAAGAAGATAAGGGGATATTTGATGAAGGCGATGTCTCGGCTCTTGTTGAGTCCAGACTAAGTAAGATAAGGGATTGGAAAAATAGAATTACCAGAGCAGACTATATCGAACATCCTATAAAAAAACTTTTAAGAGATGAGATTGATATTTTTGATTTTTACCTCTGTCAATATCTCGATAATCCAAATCCTAATATTAAATATCGAATCCAATTTAATTGGATTCGGACAGATGTAATCTATTTCTTTTATTTACTTAGAATAAACGGCGCCATTGCCGAAATTACGGATGGTGATTTGGGTAGAATATTGGATTCCGTCATGGATTACAGCGATAATGATAATTTTAAAACATTGAGGGGTTCACGTAAACTATTAAACGATTATAGAAACGAAGGGGGGAAACCAGAAAATCCCGCAAATAATAGATTGCAAGAGGTGTTTGATGATGAATTCTTCAATAATTAAAGCTGGGGACACCGGATTGACCCCAGAAAAGTGATGGTTTTTTCGTATACTATATAATGAATTTTTGGTTCAATGCCAGAGATTATTTTCAAAAAAAACAAAAAGAAAAGAAAAAAATAGAACAAATGAACTAGCAAGAGATGAAAATATGATTTTTATTGAGCTATTACTCTTTTAAAGAGTTTATGGCTTGATGGGCACCTCCCTTGAACCTTATGTAAACTAAACATATCACTGGGAGGATGTGATAGTAGAATACTTATAATGAGAACAAATTTTATTTCATTAAAGGAAATGCTGGTTCGATACGAAAAGGAACCAGAAACAAATTATTTATGGAACGGAGTCAAAGACCAATCTTTTGGATTAGTCTTTGGTCCTAGCAAGAGCGGAAAAACTATTTTTTGCGAAAACCTTGCAATGCACCTAGCAGCTGGCAAGACGAGTTATTTTGGTTATGAATTGGACGGAAACCCTCGAAAGGTATTATTTATTGGGCTTGAGGAGTTCTGGAAGAACAGGGCAGAGAGAAACAAAAAACAGTTTAATTCATTTTCTTCGGAAGAAAAGACGCTAATCGAAGAAAATTACATTTCTCAAGAAATTGATTTTGAACGATTGATTGTCAACAAAGAGCAGTGGGAAAAACTTAAAGAACTAGTTCAATCATCCAAGGCTGATGTAGTGTTTATTGATAGTATCACAAGGATGAACCCTGGTAAACTTGAGGATAGCAAGAACGCAGAATTGATAATGCAACAGCTGAGGGACCTCTGTTACGATAATGGTATAACACTCTTCTGTATACACCATACTCCGAAAATGCAAGATTGTCCCATTACTATGGACAAGATAAAAGGAAGTGCCGTTTTTGCACAAGAAGCTGATTTTGCGATTGGCATTAATTGTACAACGAAAAAAGCACGATACATGAAAAATGTTTTCTTTCGATATGCCGCGGATGACGATGAGTCCGTTAAAGAATTCAGTATAGATAGCAACACGATCCTAGAAAATATAGGTGAATCTTTAGAGTACGAAATATTAAACCGTACCGACCGTAGGAGAGATTCATCGAGCGTGGACCTTATTGCTTCCCATATCAATTCCAGTACATCGACAACTTATTCAACAGATGAATTGGTTGGGTACTTTGAATCGAGGCTCGATATCAAGGAAAGACAAATAAAAAGTCATTTGTCGGATCTCGTGAAAGAAGACAAGATATTGAATCCGAAAAGAGGAGTTTATACTTCATTGGAATATACCAAAAACCAATCCTAATGATGGAAAGAAATCACATAATCTATAAAGCAGAAAATACTGAGAACGGTTGGGTCTATATTGGCTCGACCGTTGGCTCGGTTGATTTAAGAAAAAAGGATCACCTTCAAAAGGCAAAGTGTGGGTCTGGACACTACTTTCATCAGCAGATAGCTACATATGGTCCTGAATCTTTTGTTTGGGAACAGGTCGATACTGCCCTGAGTAGTGACGACCTTGCACAGAAGGAGAAACACTATATTGAGGTATATGATTCCTTTAGAAACGGATACAACTCTGACTCTGGAGGGGGCTTTAAAAAAACAGTTTATCAATACAGCGTTGAAGATTGTACTCTAGTTGGAACCCATGATTGTCTCGATAGTGCAGCCAATGCAGTCAGTGCAGATAAAAAGGCTATATCCAAAGCATGTTTGAACGTGAACAACATGTACAATGATTATTATTGGAGCTATCAGTACAAAGAACCCTTTGTTCCTAATTCTGATGCAAGAACAAAGGAAGTGATTCAGATGGACGTGGAAGACAAAGTTATTGCTGAGTTCAAGTCTGTAGCTGAAGCAGCTATTTCCTCTGGAGCTAATAGATCAAGCATTGCCAAATGCTGCAGAAATGAGTATAAGAGTGCTTCCGGCTTTAAGTGGAAGTACAAAATATAAACAACTAAACTAAAAATAGAAAACCCTGCCGTATGGTGGGGTTTTTTTATGTCTAAAATTTAAAAAACTAACAACTATGAACAAAATATCAGAAATTGAATTGAGTTATACGAATCAAAGTGATCAGATAATTAAGGTTACCAGTAGTTTATCTGCTTTTGAGATCCTAACGGATAACTGGAATCCAAATACAATAGAATTACAAGAGGAATTTAAACTTTTACTACTGGATCGCGACAACAAAGTTTTAGGGCTCTACAACCTCTCTAAAGGAGGTATAGCAGGTACGGTAGTGGATGTTAGGCTAATGATGGTAGTGGCGCTTAAATCAAAGGCATCTGCTATAATATTAGCGCACAATCATCCATCAGGGAATATGAAGCCAAGTGCCCAAGATAAGACCATAACCAAAAAAATTATGAGTGCTTGTAAATTTCTTGATATAGACCTATTGGACCATATTATACTATCTAATAAAAAATATTATTCGTTCAAGGATGAAGATGATATTTGAACAATTGAAGAAAATTGTAGGGACTGTTCAGAAGCTGTTTTGCCCAGTCCCTTTATTTTAGGTGTCTAGTAAGGACAGGTTCAGGTCTAGTTAGGACTTGGTCTAAGTGTAATTTTAAAAACTTGAAGTACAGAGTTTGATTAAACCATAACTCGTAATCTAATCTTTTTGTAGAAAATTGAGGAAATTACTATTGGGGTTGATTTTACTAACATGCAACAAGTATGTTCTCTTGGCAAAAAATTATTCAATGTTTTGAATAAAACCTATAAAATTTTGTATTGTAAGAATTTCTTACTATATTTGTATCAAATACATACGTTATGATTGATATTAGTCAGGAACTTGTTGAAGAAAAAATAATTGAAGTAATTAAGGAGATAGCAGATACTTTGGAAATGGAAGTTTCGATTGATTCGAATTCTTGTCCTGGGTTAATGCCAGGTATAACCAGTCAAGTTTTAGTTACTGTTATGGGGCGTTTAGAGAAGAAACTAAACGTCGTTATACCAGATGATTGCTATGTGTTCTTTGATAAGAAAGAAAAGAAACAATTAGATATTAAAAAGTCAGCGGAAAAATTAATTAAAAATGCAAATTATGGGAAGTGATGATTCAAATTTAAAAAGGATAGAAATAGCCGAAAGATTAAAAAGGGCTAGAGAGCTTTCTGGTTTATCTCAGGCTCAAGTTGCCAGTAAGTTAGATGTCCAAAGGCCTGCCATTTCTGAAATTGAAGCAGGAAGGCGCAAAGTAAGTGCGGAAGAGCTAGTCCAGTTTTCCAAACTTTATAAAGTCGATTCTTCTTGGCTACTAGGGGAAGATGAAGATTCTGAATTGGCCAAAGGGAAATTAAAATTCGCGGCGAGAGAATTAAGTAAGATGAGTGAAGAAGACAAGAACAAACTTTTTGAAATCTTAAATATTCTACCGAAATAATTTGTATGTATATGGATGTAATTGCCACAAATGGGATAAAAAAAGCTGACTCATTAAGATCAGATTTAGGGCTAAATATGTTTCAGCCAATAAATATATATGATACTTGTAAAACGCTCGACCTTGACGTTAGGTTTTATAGAATTAATATGGAAGGGATGTATGTGTCTAGTGATGAACCAAAGAATTCAAGAATAATTCTTTCTTCATTACGCCCATTTTCTAGAAAGGTCTTCACCTGTGCCCACGAGTTGGGTCATCATTTGTATGGTCACGGTTCAAAAATTGATGCAATTCAAAAAGAGAGCAATAAAGAATCTACTTATAATGAAGAAGAGAGGGTTGTAGATGTTTTTGCGTCAGCCCTTCTAATGCCGATTGCTGGTATTCAACATGAATTTAAAAAAAGAAATTGGGATCTGAACACAGCCACACCTGTAGAATTTTTTACTATTGCATCAGTATTTGGTGTGGGATACCAAACCTTGATTTTTAATTGTGCTATGAACAAACTGATAACCCGAAATAAATCAGACGAACTATCCAGATACTCACCTTCCAACTTTCTCAATAGGATTCTGAAAGGAAAGAAGAAGACTGGTCACCTTAAAATCATAGACTCAAAGTATAAAGAAACCACCGTGGATACAGAAGTTTCAGGATACCTTTATGTACCTAAGAGTGTTGATTTTGAAGGGAATCATTTAAATAAGGTTTCGGAAACAAAAAACGGAGTCTGCTATCAGGCAATAAAACCAGGGATTCTAAGAGCGAATGACGTAAACAACGGCCAAACTTATTTCATAAGAATCCAAAACTTCGAGTATGAAGGGATTTCAGAATATAGACATTTAGAAAATTAATAATTTATGACAACACCCACTTTAATACAAGACTTAAACTTATCTGAATCTTGGCTCAAAGTACTTGAGCAATATGATTGTATACCTGGTCAAGAGCTCTCACCTTTAATTGTTACCATTACTGATTTTGAAGAAAATGAGACTGTTAGAAAAACATTAGACGAAGACTTACTTAAAAGGAATAAACAATCAATCCAAACAGTTTCGGAGACAATTTTTCCATTATCATTACAGAAGCTTTTTCGAAATGATAGACAGGAATTTTATGAGGAATACAAAGCAAACTTCAAAAGGATTAAGAAACTTGATTTAAGAAGTAAGAAGCGTCGAAATGGCAGAGGGACTTATTTTCAACGACTTATTGATTATCCCGGAACAGATGGAAGGTTAAATCAAATTGAAAATATTATTCAATCTATACAAGATAACAAGAATAACAGGAGATCTAGGTATCAAGCCACCACCTTTAACCCTATTACTGACAGTCTGGATGGGCCTTATTTAGGATTTCCGTGCCTTCAGCACGTCACATTTTATGTAACGAAGGAAAATGGACTGATTTTAAATGGATTTTATGCTATGCAACATATATATGAAAAAGCATATGGAAACTGGCTTGGTTTGATTAATTTGGGAAAATTTGTTTCTGCGGAATTGGGTATACCCTTTGAAAGATTTAATTGTTTTGTAAGTATCGAAAAACTTGATACTTTAACTAAAGCGGGAGCTAGAAAATTACACAGCCAAGCATCAAAAGACCTAAATTCTTAATGAGCATTCAAGAGAAAAAATATACAAACAAAAAATCTGGTGTTACAATCATTTCACCTTTATCACCTATTGAAACAACCGAAGTCTATGATACATATTGGAAGTTTGCGGCACTCAGGCAAGAAGCATTCTTTAAAAAAATTGAAAACAATGGTTATCCTTGGTCAAACGATTCGATAATAAATACATATAGGTTTACAAATGCATATAGAGCATCAGACCGAGTGAGTCAATATCTAATACGTAATGTAATTTATTCGCCAGAATTTTCAGATTCACCAAAAGAGGTTTTATTCAGAATTCTTTTGTTCAAGCTTTTCAATAAAATTGACACCTGGAAATTAATCTGCTCAAATTTTACAAAACCTAGTTTCGAAGACTATAGCTTTCATGAATATAATGAAGTTCTTAATGATGCATTCACCGCTGGGGAAACAATTTATTCTGCGGCTTATATAATGCCATCGGCCAAATCAGCATTTGGCTATTCAAGAAAGCATAGTAATCACTTAAAGTTGATTGAATTGATGCTCAATAGCAACGTTACTGAGAAATTATCCGATGCAAAGAATATGCAGAGTGCATTTGAGATTATTAAATCTTATCCTGGACTTGGAAATTTTCTAGCTTATCAATTGTTAATTGACATTAACTACTCGACTATAATTAATTTTTCGGAATCTGAGTTTGTAATGCCAGGCCCTGGTGCTTTAGGAGGCATTAGTAAGTGCTTTACTCATACCGCAGGTTTAGATGAAAAGGAAATTATAAAATTAGTTACTGACAGGCAGGAACTAGAATTTGAGCGTTTAGGTTTATCGTTTAAATCTTTATGGGGTCGAGAATTACAACTTATTGATTGTCAAAATTTATTCTGCGAGGTGGATAAATATAGTAGGGTTAGGCATCCAAAAATTACTGGTAACAGCAAAAGAACAAGGATTAAACAAAAATATAAAAGGAATCCAAAACCGATAGATTATTGGTTTCCCCCAAAGTGGAATCTAAATGATAAAATTGTTTCGGAACTAGTAAATCAAAATCAATAAACTATGGCTTTTTTAGGAAATAGAACCATACTGGAATGTATTGATGAAAATAAGGTCATACAGCCTTTTGACGAAAAGAGAATTAAGAATGGAGCTTACGAGCTATCGTTGGGAGGACAAGTGTTTCAAACAAATTCAGAAACTAAGGAAATTCGAAAAGTCGGTCAAGAAGAAATCATACATATTGAGCCAGGACAGTTTGCCTTATTGTTGACAGAAGAAACAGTTGAAATACCCAAGAATAAGATTGGATTTATTTCTATAAAAGCTAAGATTAAGTTTAAGGGGTTGGTAAATGTATCAGGGTTTCACGTTGACCCAGATTTCAAAGGTAAATTGCTTTTTAGCGTTTATAATGCTGGACCGGCTACAATTACATTAAAAAGAGGTCAAAATTATTTTCCATTGTGGTTGGCGGAATTAAAAGAAAAACAAAACTATAAAGGAACCCATACTGATCAAGACTCAATACCAAGTGGACCAATTGAGGCATTAAGCCAAGGCGAGTTGACTTCACCTCAAGTTTTAAAAGAGAAAACATCTAAACTAGATTCTAGGATAGCAGTTCTAGAACAAAATAATAAGGCAAATAATTACATAGCCGTTACTGCTTTAGGGTTACTAATACTACTTTTTGTGAAATTTGCATTTGACTGGTATGCATTGAATAAAGGATGGGATGGTGCCATAGAGCATAATGAGAAAGTTGCAGAATATGATTCAATTATAAACCTAAGATTTCTCGAAAAGCAAAGATTGATAAAAGAAATTCAAACCTTGACTATTGAAAAGGATAGTCTTACTGATGAATAAGATATGACTAAGGAAACAAAACTTTTTGATTCAGATTTCCCCGAACACGAACAGCTACCACGAACTTTTACAATTGATTTTGAAACAATTGAGAGAGAAGGAAAAACCATGACAAAAATTATATATCAAGGCATGCAGGTTGGTGACTATATTGATGATAACTCGAGAGTGCTTGATAATTACCGTTTCCACGATGTGTTTCACTATACTTTCGCAACTGTTTTAGGATGGTCTCCATGCGCTCGAGCTATGTTGAAAAGAAAAAGAAAGAGTGTTTCAGATATTGACCAATTTGAGGATGGTGCTCGTGCTACAATTACTGAAGAAGCTGTTTCGCTTATAGTATTTAATTATGCCAAAAAAAGAAATCTATTGGATTCCGATAACAATGTTGAATCCGAAATCCTAGATTTCATTAAAGATTCTACTTCCCCATTTGAGGTTTCAAAATGCACAAAGGAGGAATGGGAAAAAGCAATTCTTATGGGGTATTCTTTATTCAGAAATCTTGTTAAACACGACGGCGGTAAAATCTATTTTGATATGAATAATAAGACAGCGCGTTTTATAAAGTGAGAAAAGAAGAATTAATATTGGAGTATTTTGCTCGAATGACACCAACATTTCTGTTTTTTAAAAGAATACCGTAGTTTAGATTATGAAGTTGAAAGTCATGAAAAAGTCAAAAATTTCAATACATACTGTCGAGAATCTAAACTATATGAATTTGAAATTCTGATTCTCTACAAGTTAATATCGTTGATGAATTGGGATCTACATTTTATGATACCACAGAATACTAAAGATATATGATTATAGGAATAGGATGCGATATTGTTGACATTGATAAGACCTTAAGATTAGGTTGGAAAAATGATGTCGATATTCTAAATAGAATTTTTTCTAAAAATGAGATTGCATTAGAGTCAGGATTAGAAACCGAAAGGTATTATTCTAGTAGGTTTGCAATAAAGGAGGCAGTTTTAAAGTGTTTGGGAATTGGAATGGAAGACGGAATTGCATTAAATGACATAGAAATACAAAAGATAGATGGTGGGGGTTTAAAAGTAAAATTAAAAGGAAGAATTAAAAAAATTGCAGACTCTAAACATATAACACATTGGTTTGTATCACTGTCACATTCTCAAGAGCAATCAATTGCTTTTGTTATAGCTGATAATCAAGGTGCAAATTTTCCTAACAAGTATAAGTAAGCCTATAATTACTCCTGAAAATATTGAAAAATCATTAAATAATTACGCTTTTGTGTTAGATTTTAGAGAACCTTGAGATTTAAATTATTTTAACTATCTGATTTATAGGCTTGTAATTAGTAAAGTTCGAGTCTCGTCCAGACCGCAAGATTCCGCAACAAGTGCGGAACAAGATGTTGTGTTGTCACGCCAAAGGCGTGATGTGGTTTAGTCCCGATAGCTATCGGGAAGAACCGATGAGAAGCTTATCCAAATGGATGGGCTTTTTTTGTTAGTGAGATAACAAATCTATGATTTGTGTAATCGAACTAATCCCGCTGTAGAGCGGGATCCTAAGTGATACTTTCGGAATACTATGATAACAAATCTATGATTTGTGTAATCGAACTAACCCCTCAGGAGTGCGAGGTCTTCAGACCATATTTATCTGTTAACTTATGCTGAATGTGTCACGTTTGCTTTCTGAATTTATTCAGCATAATTTGAAACCCAATTTCAGTATCTTTACCACACATTGAAAACACATCAAATGCTTGCTGAAATCATAGAAAACAGACGTGCCATCTACCCAGATGTCTATAGTAACCAACCCATACCCAAAGAAGAAATCAACCAGATTTTAGATGCCGCCAATTGGGCGCCAACGCACAAGCGTACAGAACCTTGGCGCTTTAAAGTGTTTCATTCTGAAACCTCTAGAAAACAGTTGTCAACTTTCTTGGGCGAAGCCTATGTGAAATCGGTTGAATCTCCTTCAGATTTTAAGCGCAAGAAAATGGAACAAAAAGCATTGCAATCGGGATGTGTGATTGCCATTTGTATGCAACGCGACCCAGAAGCGCGTATTCCAGAATGGGAAGAAGTTGCTTCTGTGGCCATGGCGGTGCAGAATATGTGGCTCACCGCACACGATCTAAACATAGGTGCATATTGGAGTTCGCCAGCGCTTATTCAATATGTGGGAGAACATGTTTCATTGGCCGAAGGCGAACGTTGTCTCGGATTTTTCTACATGGGTAAGTACGAGGGAGAACTTCCTGACGGATTACGAAAATCGAACATTTCAGAAAAAACCCAATGGATGTGATGACAATGTAAGATCTTTTCGATGGGTTAGAAACAACGATCATGAAAAGATTCAGTTTACTAACCATTGTCAGCATATTGCTTTGCGTTGCTTGCAGTAAGGATGATACACCCACACCACAGCAGGAACCCTTTGCCGATTTCAATTCACAGCTTTGTAATAACGTAACTGGCATTCCAGCTTTGTACTGGGATTATGCAAATGCGCAGCCGGTGCCACTTACCGAAATTCCAACCATTGCCAATCCCGGGCAACAATTTATCCATAGTGCGTATCCACAATTGGGGTTTACACTCCCTGTTGGTTATACGGCTACTGAAATTTCCAGTAACAATCCGCCCATTGTAGGGGTAAACGTCACTCGTAACGACAACCAAGTGCTGTGGCAGTATGTCCCCTTAGTTTCGCTGCAAGGTCAAATCCCAATTAACGACATTGTTGGTTCTCAAGTTAACAGCATGTTCGGTTTTCACAATTTCAACGGAAACTTTAACGTGTTATGTACCGCTACGCGAACCATGGAGCAGAGCGGACTCCAGTTTACATTTGGAGCACGATTGATAGAATTCGGATCATTCACAGGATTGGTTTGGGTAAATACAGTGTATGTTCCATCTATTAACTCCATGCAAGTATCTGTATCGATTTCTTCCGCGCCAACAGCGCAATTCAACGAAGAGGTATTCAATTTGTTTTTACCTATTTCATTTCAGCTTTTAGTAATAGACGATGGGGTAAGAGATAGTGATCTAGACGGCACACCAGACAACCAGGATAATTTTCCTTTCGACCCGAATCGACAGTAAGTGAATTCATTATCCGAAAAATAAATCCCAGTTCGCTATAAATTTATAGATGAAAAGCCCTAGGTAGACGAGCGTGGCAAAAAATTTCATAAACGTTGAGGCCAAAAAACCGATAAACGAACCAAAGGCGGCTTTTACGGCGAGTTTCCCTTCGGTCTGATTAAAAACAAGTTCACCGATAAGGGCTCCTAAAAAGGGTCCGATTAGAATACCGAATGGAATAGGAGCCAAAATTCCCACAATTAGTCCGATGGTGGTACCCCAAGCGCCTGCTTTACTTCCGCCAAAGCGTTTGGTGCCCATAGCTGGGATAACGTAATCCAAAATATAGAGGCCAATTGCGACAATGCCCGTAATGATAATAAAGACCCAATCAAAAGGCAGTGATGGTGTTAAATACAAACATAGAAGTCCGAGCCAACTCACGGGTACTCCGGGTAAAACCGGAAGAATACTGCCCGCAATTCCTGCAAGCATTAAAATGAGTCCGATGCAAATTAAAAGTATATCCATTCGGGAGTATCAGTAGGTAAAAATACACTTCTGTTACAATTTTATAACTAAAAAATTAGTTTAAACTAAATATTTAGTTATATTTGGACATCAAATCGTATTGGTAGCTGTATGAATTTCTGCAAATCTTTATTATTTCTAGTTTCTTTATTAATTTCTTCACTCGGAATTTCACAAGTATATGTAGGTGAGGTAATACATGGGGATAGATTTCAGTATGCGAAAATTACAATAACCGATAGCCTTACTACCTTTTCACTTCCGTATGTAGACAATGATAAAAAATATGTTGTTGCTGAAAACATACAGACCACACCAGACTGGCGGGTTATACGTGATCTAGAATCGTGGGTGTTTACTACAGCAATATCTTCTAACAAGTTGATTGGAACACTTTGGGATAACGGGATTTCCCAACCGGTCACTTTTTACAGGCAATTAGATGCTTTGCCAATTAATGAATTGTCTAAATATGAAGGTGTATTTGAAGACAACAATGGCAATAGGGCTGTTATATATGCTGAAAATGGCTACCTACATCTAATGTCGCCTTATACAGGACGGACCATGTCTCTAAAACCGATAGGAAACCAAACTTTTTGGAGTGTCTCTGGCGAACAGTCTGTTTTTAAAACCACTGACACTGATGATCTTACTGAATTAGAAATTACAGGACGATTCCAAAATGTGAAGATATTAAAAAAACTTCTGCCCATGAAGATTGAAGAAACTTGGGTGCCAGTAGGAAAAGATTCCCTCTACGCAAAGATTTTTATTCCGCCAACAGACCAAAAAGTGCCGGCTTGCTTGGTACTGCCAGGTGGCGGTGCGACAGGAATGGCCAACTACGAATACGAAGCCCGTTTTTTTGCTGCCTACGGAATGGTTGCCATGGTGTTCGATAAATCGGGAAATGGGAAGTCGAAAGGGCCAGGTAATTTTAACCTACAGACCTTTGAAGATAAAACCGCACAATACCTTCAGCTTTTTGAATTTTTACAAAACCATGTGAACGTAGATCCAACAAAAGTGGGTGTGCACGGCCCAAGCGAAGGTGGCCGATTGGCATTGATGATGGCAATAGATGAACCAGAAATTGCCTTCGTAAATGCAACAGCGGCTCCCATAACCAGCATGCGTGAAGGGCAATTATTTGCTATAAACGAATACCTTCGGAACAGAGGCATTCCTGAAGCTGACAATATTGCTATTAGAACAATTTGGAACGAATACTACGCTGGCATAATTGCAGGTGAAATAGACCCGAAAACGATAGAGAAGGCGAATGTCTTCCGTGAGAAATACGACCGCTTGTTTTTGCCGCCAAATGCGGTTGCACTTCCTGATTCACCTAACAAGGACGACCTTTTAAACGATCGGGTAGCCATACAAGCTGCTAAGATTCGCTGTCCTGTTTTCTTGCAATATGGTGAAAACGACGGGCGGGTGCCAGCCGATAAGAGTATCCAGAACTTTTATAAATATGTGTCTAAAGATGTCCCTATCACGTTAAAAATATACCCCAGGGCCAACCATTCGTTTATGACCCCAGAATATGAAATATCACACGGCTACACCAAAGACAAACGGTTATGGCTGCAAAAAATAGGATTATTATGAAACTACTCACTACCTTAATTCTCGCTATGGCGATTTCTGCTACGGGATTGTCACAGGACGTTTCCGCAGAAGAGCAAATTACGCGCGCCTGTTTGAACTATTTAGAAGGTTTTTACGAAGGCGACACTGCCAAGTTACAGCAGAGTTTACAACCGAAATTGTACAAATTCGGATTTATGAAAAAGCGCGACGGAATGGGCTATCAACAAGTGGCGCCAATGACCTACGACGCTGCGCTAGCCTATGCTGAAAATGTACGCGAAAAACAAAACTTTCCGGGTGAAGATGCTCCCAAAAAAGTACAGATACTTGACGTTGGTAACTCCATTGCAGCTGCTAAAGTTACCGCTTGGTGGGGCATCGATTATATATTGCTTTCAAAACGGGATACGGGCTGGATGATTGAACAAGTATTGTGGGAGGGTCCGCTAGCAGCCACTAAAAAGTAAAAAGATGAATTATGTAATTACAGTACTGTGTTGTTTGTTGTCGCTGGTTGTTTCGGCGCAGGGTATTTCCGAAGAAATACTACAACAAAATAGAAATATGGAAGCGGCTTATAACTCGGGCGCTCTCACTAGTATCGCAGATTATTATACAAAAAAAGCGACCATAGTTGGGCCCCGCACAGAAGTGAAAGGAAAGGATGCTATTATTGCCTACTGGAAAGGCCTGGAAGGGAAACATGTTAATTGGAAGCTCGAAAATTTATCGATTACCGAATATGGAAATGTGGCCGTACAACAAGGGATTTCCCACTTAACACACATGTATCAGGGCAAAGAGCATACGTCTGTCGTTCGGTTTACCCTTGTTTGGGTACAAGAAGACGGCCAATGGAAAATTAATGTTGATCATTATTCACCTAAAAAATCATGAAATGCCCTTTACATAAATTGTGTACAACGAAGATGCAAGATTTAGGCATTCCCTGCCCGAATAGCAGGCGGGCATCTTCCAAAATATCAAAATTTTTATACAGATGAAACAACTCACAAAAGCAGAAGAAGATATCATGCAAATTTTATGGGATTTGGGCGAAGCCAATGTGGCCGCGATTATCGATGAATTGCCAGAACCAAAACCCGCGTACAACACCGTAAGCACGATTGTACGAATTCTGGAAAGTAAGGAATTTGTGGACTACAGAAAGGAAGGCCGTGGGCATATTTACTTTCCGAAGGTGAAGAAAACAGAGTATAGCAACCAATCTATCAACAAGCTGGTAGATGGCTACTTTCAGGGTTCTTTTAAGAGTATGGTTTCCTTTTTTATGAAGAAAAACGACATCAGCATGCAAGAATTAGAAGGCGTACTGAACGAAATCAACAAAAACGAAAAGTCATGATACACTATTTTTTACAAGTGGTTTTATTCCAACTGCTATTTTTAGTGGTGTACGACCTATTTTTGAAAAAGGAAACCTTTTTTAATTACAACAGGTTGTATTTGCTGGTCACTTCGGTATTGGGATTTGTGATTCCCTTCATAAAATTAGACGTGCTCCAGCAACAAATTCCCCAAGAATTTAAGGTGCAATTACCAGCCGTTTTAATCGGGAATCCTGCTTCTGATGGAATGGTAACTACTTCAACTACTTTAGACACGGTGGTGATTGCTAGCCAAGGATTTTCTGCTACGGAAATCGCCCTGTGTATTTACGCTATGGGAGTTTTTATTGCTTCGCTATTGTTTGCTTTAAAACTTCGGAAAATTCATAGGTTGAAACAAACGGCGACCCTACAAAAAATGGAGCCGTTTACCCTTGCATTGCTGCCCGATACTGAAAAGGCGTTCACGTTTTTGAACACTATTTTCTTGGGAACAAATCTTTCTGAAACACAAAAAAGCCACATCATTCAACATGAGATGGTACATGCCAAGCAGCTGCACACCCTAGATTTGCTGTTTTTTGAATTGCTGAAAATAGGTTGTTGGTTCAACCCGATGGTGTATCTATTTCAGCAAAAATTACGAACCCTACACGAATTTACCGCAGACCGATTGGTTGCTTCAACCAACAAGTCTGCATACTACCAAACGCTCTTATCGGAAGTTTTCGGAACGACCAACATCAGCTTTGTGAACACTTTTTACAAATCATCATTAATCCGCCAGAACGTCTTTGGCTTTGTATTAAAATTTGGAAGTACGGACGGGCTGGTTAAAAAACGAATCGTTATGTTACAAAAAACAAATTCAAAGAAAATCTTTCAATTAAAGTATTTACTGCTCATTCCAGCTGTTTGCGCTATGTTGTTTTACACTTCTTGTTCTTCAGAAAAAGAAAATGTGGAAGATAATCTAGCTGATAGAATTGCCAATCTTTCTGCTGAAATCTCAACCAAAGAAACACTTACCCAGGCTGAAAAAGATGCCCTTGTGACGCTTATTTATAATAACTTTCCAGAAGGAACGAAGGGTATTTCTGGTGAGAAGGGTAAGCTTCTGTACGAAGAATGGCAAACGGAAAATTTGAGCGATGTCCCTTTTGCAAAAATTCAAAAAGTGCCTGCCTATCCTGGATGTGAAGGTTCTAATGAAGAAGTCAAAAAGTGTACTTCAAAATTAATCCAAACCTTTGTAGGTGAAAATTTCAACACCAAATTGGCGAATGAGGTAAACTTAAGTGGTCGTCAACGAATCTCGGTTCAGTTTAAAATAGATAGAACAGGTAGTGTAATTGACGTAAAAGCAAGAGCCGCGCACCCGAGCCTAGAAGCAGAAGCCATACGTGTAGTTTCCATATTACCAAAAATGACTCCTGGAGAGGAGAACGGTGAACCTGTTAATGTGATTTATGCTTTGCCTATTATTTTTCAAATAGATGAATAGACTTTTTATATTCTTGTTATTATGTTTTATAGGAACCAAAGCCGATGCCCAAAATGCATCGGCTTCGGTTGTTGGCGATAGTTTGTATGCGCTAGGAAATTATAGTAAAGCGATCGAATATTATAAAAAAGCCGAGGATGCCGAAGAAAAAATTGCCCGATCTTACAATGCCATTGGTAATACATCAAAAGCGTTGCACTACTATAAAAAGGCGTTAGAAGATTCCGATGCGAGTCTGCTGTCACAATACAACTACGGGAAGTTGCTTTTTAAAGCTAGAAACTACCCGAAAGCCGACAGTCTTTTTCGAGCACTTGTAGATGCAAGTCCGAAAAATCCTGAGTTTGTGTACCAGCTCGGACTCATAAAAGAAAAGCGAAACGATTCTATGTATTTCGTACATTTTAATCATGCGCTTTTGCTCGATTCCGAACATCTTAACGCGCGCTACAAATTGGCGAAGTACATGGCCGAAAAACGAAATTTTAATGGCGCGATGGAACATGTAGCAATAGGATTGGCAGCAAACCCCAACAGCATCCGCTTTTTGAATTTGAAAGCTATTATTGCCTTTGTTAACAAAAGCTATCACAGTGCTAGTGCCGTTTATGAGAAACTCTTGAGCCTTCAACAAAGTAATGTTCAACTGCATGAGAACTTAGCAGAGAGTTATCGGCAAACCAATCGTTTTGAAGAAGCTATAGAACAATATACAGTACTCATTAATGAATTCGACGACAAGAACCCGAAGTGGCATTTCAACATTGCAAAAAACTACGAAGCTTTACGATATCTAGATAAAGCACAGCATCATTTTGAGATTTCAATTTTACTTCAGGACCTACCTTTAGATACTTCGTATGTTGCTTTGGCGTCTGTATATAAAAAGCAAAAAGACTATCAAAAACAATTTGAAGCACTTCAAAAAGCAGTTGCGGAAAATCCTGAAAATCGGGAAGCGCTCTACTTCTTGGCCACCGCAGCCGATAATTATTATGAAGACGACCGGCTTGTGATTTCGTATTACCAAAAGTATCTGGAGAAATTTGGTGAACAAAGTCGGTACTCAGAATTTACAAAGGCGCGTATCAAAGACCTGAAAACCGAGATACACATGAATAAAGAGAAACAATAATTCAAAAATTTGTACTTTCGATGGGTAGTTCCCAAGTATGAAGTATTTCTTGATTCTTAGTACGCTTATTATCTGCACTTCCTGTCAGTTTTTTGAGACCGAAAAAATTTCGTCAGAAACGTTCTATGATGAAGAAGTAAAAACCATTAATTGGAAAGATGTAGACCGTTATCCTGCATTCGCAGCTTGCGATACGCTTTCAACAAAACCCAATCAGAAGCATTGTTTTGAAGAAGCTTTGGCCGCACATCTTCAGCAGGGAATCACAGCTCAAGGGGTTACCACCATTAAAGAATTGAACGATACCATCATGTTGTCGTTTTCGGTTTCAGAAAAAGCACAGATCTCCATTCTTCAAATGCAAATGGATAGTTTGCTGCAGAAAGATTTTCCGCATTTGCAAGACAGCCTTCATTATTCTTTAGAAGCGCTGCAGTTGGTAGCTCCGGCATACAAAAGAGGGATTCCCGTAAAAACCCAGTTTATGCTGCCCATTATTGTAAAATCGGTAGAAGAGTAAATTATGGTGCTTCGGAAAGTTTAAAGATTGAATTTGTATCCTAACGTAAAATCTACAGGAAATTCACCATTACTGTCAATGCCCAATCCTACGATATCGTTATAGGTAAAGAACAAATACCCGTTGCCCAACTGGTAATCTGCCCCAATACCAAAAATACCATGTGCCGTAAGGTCGCCACCCGATGACGATTCTAATACGATATCCCCATTGGCCTGCTCTACAGGAAAATCGTTACGGGTTGAATAGGTATAACTAACGAATTTGGTATTTAGAAAAATGTCTAAGGTTTCAGTTTTGACAAACTTTATGCGATAATTCAATGAAAACTGCGACGCGTTAAAATCGTAGTCGCTGTTACCAATAGTCTGCTTAAAACGCAGCACCACAGCATGGCGCTCTAGTTTTACCCTGTCTATCAATTCTAGGTCTACTCCAAAAACAGGAAGGAAATTGTTCCCCGGGTTCTGGGTAAAAATACTGTTGCTAACCCCAGCAAATGCGCCTAAGCGCAATCCCAACTGAATAGACGGCTCATCAACCACAAAATTTGGATCTACCTGCTTGTTGTAGGTACGAACATAAGTGCGCAAATCGGCCAAAGTAAGTTTAACATCGACTGTGGGCACTGGATTATCTGCGGTGAGTAGTTGGAGCGATTCTTTGTATTCTTCTTGATACCTTCTGTTGGTCTTTGTGTTTTTAAGTTCAGTGATGGCCGAACCTTTTTTAGCAAAGTAGCGATACTCCCCATCGATGGTATTCCAAAGCAGGGTGAGGGTGCCATCAACTTCGGTTTTTAAAGAATAGGAGCTTCCATCTACTTCAAAAGTCTCTTGTGCAAGTAGTGGCGCTTGTAGGGCGAACAAAAGGCTTGTAATAAGCAGTATACGTTTCATAGTAGGTAGATTTTGGTACGGTTAAAGGTAGAAAAAAATATCATAGGGTATACGGGTGTGAATCACTAGGTTGTGTAGCTGCGTTGTTTCCATGTATAATTTGCGAACAGACTTGCTATAACAACATAAACTGTAATTGCCGCATGGAGATAGAAAACTACAAGCAAGTGAGCAATCGGGACTTTTTTTGATAAGAAATGGGCGCTACGTCGCATAAAGAAAAAGTCTGCTTGTAATTTGGCCAACAGCAGCAAGACCAAAAAGGGCCAATGCCAAGGAGTTAAAAATAAGGCGACAGGAAAAAGTACGACGCCAAGGTTGGTTAAAAACACCAACACCCCCAAAAGTTTAGCTGACAAATTGTTTTGTTTTTTTGTTTTTGACGCCCAGCGAATTCGTTGAGAGACAAGATGCTTCCAGGACACAACAGGTTGGGTATGCACTACAGCCTCTGTCGATTTCATAAATTGAATTTTTTCTGGAAACGAATTCATGAATTTTTCCAGTAAAAACATGTCGTCACCACTTGCAATGTGCATGTTTCCTTTAAATCCGCCAACTTCATTGTATGCTGTTTTTCGGTATGCAAAGTTGGCCCCATTGCTCAGTAGCAAATTTCCTAAGCCGAAACTTCCCACGGTAACCCCCTGCAAACTCAAATTATCTAGTAGTTGGTAGTTGTCTAACAGTGTTTTGCTGCTGTGATAGGCCACAGGTGCCGCAATACAATAGGGATTGTTCTCGAGTATAAAGTCGTTGTAGACGGAAAGCCAATTGGCTGGCAGGGTGCAATCTGCGTCTGTAGTGATAATCCAGTCGTATTTCGATGTTGAAATGGCCAGAGCAATGGCTTGTTTCTTAAAGGAACCAGGAAGCGATGTGTTTTGTACGAGCTGAAAATCGATATTATTTACATTCATAGTGGCGCGTACAATTTCTTCGGAAGCATCTGTAGAGGCGTCGTTTACGAAAATCACTTCAAAATGGGAGCTCGGGTAATTTACTTGCTGAAGTGATTGGAGTAGGGCTGGTAAATGTTCGGCTTCATTTCTGAAAACAATAATTACTGAAAATTTGGTTGTTACAGGATGTTTCCGAAGTAAAAAAACAGGCACCTTTTTAAACCCAATCCAGAGCGCAAAAATAGCGACCACATAACAGCCAATCGTAAGTATGTAAAACCAAATCAAGAGGGTTGCGATTTAAAAGTGAGTACAAAATAACTGCCTACAATTGCGGGTATCACTACATTTAGCAGCCACATAGAAAATATGGTGGCTAGCACCATCATGTCTGGTATGGCAACATATGAAAACAACCAAACGGCCACCCCGCCTCGAACCACCACATCGAATATAAAAAACGTAGGAGCCACTGACACTAGTAAATACGTGCTAAAAATGAGGGGCGCTACTTCCAAATAGGTTACTGACGCTCCAAAAAAATTTAAAAAGATGTAAAACAAACTGCTAAATGTTAGGTATCTGAGTGCTGATAAAGAAAACAAAGTTACTTTTTTGGAAAGCGTTATTTTTTTGAATTGTTCCCACAAATTTTGGATTGACAATCCTTTGACAAACCATTGTTTTTTTCTGAAATAATAACCGATGATAGCAAGTAATACGATGATAAACCCTATTAAAAAGAACACTTCTCCATTCATCGAAATTTGATATTCCAGTACAAAATACACGAACGCCGGAAGCCCAAAGAGCACAGTTACCAACATTTGGAAACTGCTATGTACGAAGTTTAAAAAAAGGATTTTTTTTCGGTGTTTAGGTCTAAAATACAACGCCTTTGCACCATATTCGCCAATCCGGTTTGGGGTAATTAACGAAGCTGTTAACGAACCAAGACTTTGTTTTGCGGCTTCTCCAAACGAAATTTTATGAAAAGTAGCTACCGTCTGTTGCCATTTGGCTATTTCCTGAAGCCAATTTAGCGTGGCAAGCAGAATAAAAGTGAACAACGCCCACAAGCTTATCTCTTGTAAACTATTTGTTAAGATTGGCCGTAACGAATTTCCGTCTGCTTCAATTTTGTGAAAGAGATACCAAAATACCAAGACAAGCACCAAAACTTTTAGGGCAACGCGCCAATATTGCGTAGATTTGTGTGAAGCAGCCGTCATGAATGCGAATTTACTGAAATTACCCCACGTGGTTCTATTTGGTATCTTTTGAAATGTAAAACGCTAGCTGTTTTGCTGAAACTTACAATTAACAATACCTTGTCTACTACAGAAAAAATCATTTTAGGAATTGACCCCGGAACAACCATTATGGGGTTCGGACTCATAAAAGTGCTCGGAAAAAAGATGCATTTTTTACAATTGAATGAGTTGCAGCTCTCGAAATACGACGACCACTACGTACGGTTGCGGCATATTTTTGAACGTACCATCGAGCTTATTGATACCTTTCATCCTGATGAAATTGCAATTGAAGCTCCTTTTTTCGGAAAAAATGTACAATCTATGTTGAAACTTGGTCGGGCACAAGGAGTGGCGATGGCTGCTGGACTATCGCGCCAAGTTCCGATTACTGAGTATTCTCCAAAAAAAATAAAGATGGCCATTACTGGAAATGGTAACGCCAGCAAAGAACAGGTAGCAAAAATGTTACAAAGTACACTCGGCCTTAAGGAACTACCTAAAAATTTAGATAGTACCGACGGATTGGCGGCAGCGGTTTGTCATTTCTACAATCAAGGAAGGGTTGAGGTTGGTAAAAGTTATTCAGGCTGGGCTGCCTTTATAAAACAAAATGAAAAGCGAATTGTCCCCCCAACTCCCGGAGGGGGAGATAAGGCTTAATGTTAATGACGAAAAAAGTAAAAAATAATTTAGTGGCACCCCCATTGGGGGTTGGGGAGACGAGCGGCATCTACATCCACATCCCTTTCTGCAAACAGGCTTGCCACTACTGCGACTTCCATTTTTCTACGTCCTTAAAAAAGAAAGATGACTTGCTTGCTGCGCTAGTTGCCGAGTTAGCACTGCGGAAAGAAGAAGTTTCCGAAACAGTAGGAACCATTTACTTTGGGGGCGGAACCCCTAGTTTGTTGAGCGCTTCAGAATTAGATATGCTGATACATGCGGTTTATACACATTTTAACGTTTCCGAAGCACCTGAAATCACCTTGGAAGCCAACCCAGATGATCTTTCGGAAGCGTATCTAGAGCAACTCGTAGCATCTGCCGTAAATCGTTTGTCGATTGGCGTGCAATCATTCTTTGAAGAAGACCTGAAGCTTATGAATCGTGCGCATGATGCGAGCGAAGCGGAACGCTGTATCGAACTTGCAAAAAAGTATTTTGATAATATCAGTATCGATTTAATTTACGGAATTCCCGAAATGACCAACGAGCGATGGCTGGCCAACTTAGAGAAAGCATTGGCATACCAAATTCCGCACTTATCGTGCTACGCGCTAACAGTAGAGCCCAAAACTGCGCTGGAACGTTTTATAGCTAAAGGAATTGTCGCGCCTGTAGACGATGCTGTTGCAGAAGCCCATCACCAATTGTTAGTAGCCCACACAGAACGTGCAGGTTATGAAAACTATGAATTTTCAAATTTTTGTCTTCCCGGAAAACAGTCTAGAAATAACTCGGCCTATTGGCAGGGGAAATCGTATTTGGGTATCGGTCCGTCGGCCCACAGTTACGATGGAAATCGACGTAGCTGGAACATCGCTAACAATCCAAAATATCTAAAAGAAGTCTCAAATGGAAGGCTGCCCATCACCCGCGAGACGCTTTCAGTAAACGATAAATACAACGAGCACGTCATGACCCGTTTGCGGACATCTAACGGAATATCATTGGCGGAAATTTCCGAAGTATTTGGAGAACGGTTTACAGCATACCTACTCAAAATGGCCCAGCCTCACATAGATCAAGGTAGGCTGGCCCAGATAAACCATCACCTAGTGGTGACCAAAAAAGGAAAATTTTTAAGTGATGGTATTGCGGCCGATCTTTTCTTGGTGCGTTTGGAATGATAAATTGTATATTGAACTGTAATTTGTAGCGATGAGAGCAACTTTCAATTTGGGCGGCACCTTAAAGATAATAGATCTAAATGCACCAATAGACCTATCAATTTCCTTACGCGACAGTGAAGAAAATCCGTTGGCATGGTATCTGGGAAAACCTGAAATTTCTCCAGTGAAATTAGACAACTGGGTAGGTAAGGTGAGTGAAGGCGCATCGGTGAATTTTAATACCATAAATTTCAATCCGCATGCGCATGGTACGCACACCGAATGCGTGGGTCATATTTCAGAAGAATTCTATTCGGTGAATGATGCGCTTACCAATTTTTTCTTCACTGCAGAAGTGATTTCAGTAACACCAGCGGCTTTTGGAGACGATTTGATTATTTCTTTGGAACAGCTAAAACAGCTATTGGGTGATAACAGACCAGAGGCGGTGGTTGTTAGAACCTTGCCAAATACAGACGCCAAGCGATCGAAGCATTATTCGAACACCAATTGGCCATACCTTCATGAAAAGGCTGCAAATTTTCTTCGAGAAATCGGGGTAGCGCATTTGTTGATTGATCTTCCCAGTGTAGACAAAGAGAAAGATGAGGGCAAACTATTAGCGCATAAAGCTTTTTGGAATTATCCCGAACAACCTAGGTACAATGCTACGATTACTGAGTTTATTTATGTTCCCTACGATGTAAAAGACGGAAGTTATCTGCTCAACCTACAAATGGCAGCGTTTAGTAACGATGCAGCTCCAAGTAGACCGGTGCTGTATAAATTTATATGATATGAAACAACTTCTCAAAATTGAAGAATTGGCATTATTTGTACTGGGTATTTTGGCGTTCGCAACCTTGGATTTTGCTTGGTGGTGGTTTCTAATCTTGCTGCTTTTACCAGATATTGGCATGTTGGGGTATCTTATAAATGCAAAGGTGGGTGCGCAAACATATAATCTATTTCACCATAGGGCAATTGCCGTGGGACTCATCATTTTTGGTTACTTTTATACAAATGAAATTGTGTTGCTGTGCGGCATCATTATGTTTTCACACATTGCGTTTGATAGGATGTTGGGATACGGATTAAAATATCCAGACAATTTTAAACACACGCACTTGGGAAGCATTGGTAAAAAATAATATGGAATTACTCTTTATAGGTTTGGCATTTGGCGCTATTGTAGCGTATTTTTTGTTTCTGAAATTCAGCAGTGGTAGAAAGAAAGAAAAAGCACATTCGCAATCGGTGATACTCATGGAACGCATCAGAACCGTGTGTAAATTTATTACGGTAGAAGGCGATTTTTCTGAAATATACCATTATGAAAATGTCAAGGACAAATGGATTAATTTGCTCCTCGGAAAGAAGAAAGCATTGGTGCTCATAGAGGCGAAAGCCCATGTAGGCTTCGATCTTACGAAAATACACATGGACGCCGATACGAAAACCAGAACGATTACACTTACGAACTTTCCACAACCCGAATTGCTCACGGTAGAAACCGATTTCAAATACTACGATAAAAAAGAAGGCTGGGCGAACCCGTTTACGGCGACAGACCTTACTGAAATCAATAGGGAGGCCAAACAGCATATTGTGGATAAAATTCCGAGTAGCGGGCTCCTTTCTGAGGCTGAAAACCAAGCTTTAGAAACCATAAAATTAATGGAAACGCTCGTTGGCACCATCAGCTGGAAATTAGATTATTCGGCATTGCGGGTTGCTGCAACTGATCAGAAATCGATTCCCTCATGAAAAACTGGATATTCAGGTTCTGTTTTGTCTTTTGGGGCCTTTCAGTAAGCGCACAAATGGATGTTGCACAGATTGATGCCACCGTACAATTTTACCCAAATAGGTTTGATGATGTAACGCAGCTCTCCAATTTTATAACGCGTGATTTCAAGACAGACGCAGAAAAGGTGAGGGCGATCTACGGGTGGATTATTCATAATGTTGCGTACGAGCCCAAGGAATATGAAATGTTCAACTATAGCTTTAAAAATTATAGAGAACGCAATAGCAAAGAAGAAAATACACGCAATAAAACCATTCAGCGAACGCTCCAAAAAGGAATAGCGGTGTGCGAAGGTTATGCAATGCTGTTCGAAAAATTATGTGAGCTACAGGGTATTCAGACTTATTTGGTGCGGGGAGATATAAAAACCAGCTTCGACGATATTGGTCGTGAATTTAAAAGGATACACATGTGGAATGTTGTCTTTATTGATGGTGCTCCGTATCTTGTAGATGCAACTTGGGGCGCCGGAAGATACCATCAGAAATTTATAAAAGAACCCTCCTTTGATTGGTTTCAGACCGATCCGGAGATTTTTGTAAAAACACATTATCCAGACATGGTAGAAGATGCTTTTTTAGATTTTCAATTTACTCGAGAACTCTTTGCGCAACTACCGTTAATCATCCAGAATGAGTTACGCATCGATGCGATAAAAAGACCTGCCCACGGAGTGATCTCTTCAGCAGAAAATCAAGATTCTATTACGTTTTTGATAAAAACGAATCCGCCAAAAACAATTTCGTATTCGTATAACTTCGGAAAAAAAGAGAATATCAAAAATTTTAAAACCGAAGATAATTTCTTAGAGTTTCAGGTAGTAACGAAATCAAACAGTAATTTAGTGATCTATTTTGATGATGAACCGGCATTAGCTTATAAAGTGAAATAGCATGAACATCGAAGATTTCAGAACGTATTGCCTGAATAAAAAAGGCGTCACCGAATCACTACCATTCGGTCCAGATACTCTGGTTTTTAAAGTAATGAACAAAATATTCGCCGTTTGTGGTCTCGAGCGTACGCCTACCCAAGTAAATCTAAAGTGTGACCCCGACCGCTCAGAAGAATTACGCGCCGAATACGATGGACTGATCATCCCAGGTTGGCATATGAACAAACACCACTGGAATACCGTCATGATTGAAGACGCACTCCCGCCTAACTTAGTTGTGGAGTTGATAGACCATTCGTACGAGCTGATTGTTGCCTCACTCACCAAAAAACTACAGGCCGAATGGGCCGCATTATGAAGCAATCTCCTAATGATTTTTACCACGCTCAAATTGAGCAGTATTCCCGGGAAATTAAAAAATTAAAAAAACAATTGGCGCTCTCAAGCACCCTTCGTATACTCCTTTTTTTGCTAGTTTGTTTCGGGGTATATTTTACTTTCGGGTCTGTAAAATGGGTTATTGCCATTATTGTAGTAGGCATCATAGCTTTTGTAGTTATGGTCATTCGACATAACAACCTTCAATATCAACGAAATTTGAAATCGGCTTTGATAACTTACAACGAAACTGAAATCAAAGTGCTTCTACGTAATTTTAAAGAGTTGCCTGATGGTTCACAATTTAAAAATCCAGAACACGCCTTCTGCCAGGATATTGATCTTTTTGGTCGTGGGTCCTTTTATCAGTATCTCAATAGGACCGCTTTAGAAAGTGGTTCTCAATTTTTAGCTAGCATTCTGCTCGAGAATGATATAAATCAGATTTCTGAAAAACAAAAAAGCGTACAGGAGCTCGCCAGTTTACCTAAATGGCGACAACATTTCTGGGCTGTTGCTTCCTTAATTAAAACTGAAATTTCTGCTGAACGGGTGGTAAAATGGTTACACGATTATAACGCTTTTACTCCTTCTTGGATATCACCTGTTTCTACAGGCTTTACCATACTATCGGTAGGGTTGTTAGGGGCGTATTTTTTAGGTTTCGTTTCTGGTTTTGTAGTGTTTGGGTGGTTTTTGCTTGGCTTGTCTATAAGTGGCAGGTATTTTAAAAAAGTAAATAACCTAGAACAACACACTTCTAAAATACAGGACACTTTTAAACAGTTTCACAAACTTATTTCAGAAATAGAACAGCAGGAGTTTTCGTCAACAATACTTGCCCAAAAAAAGAAACGTGTGCTCACAGAATCAAAGAAAGCATCTCTTGTTTTAAAACAATTTGCCAAAAATCTTGACGCACTCGACCAACGCAACAATATGCTGGTTGGAGTTATCGCAAATGGTTTTATGCTGCGCGATTTAAGTATTGCAAATACCATAGAAAAATGGATTGCTAATTATAATTCTCAGGTAAAAGACTGGTTTGAAGTGATCGTTTTTTTCGACGCTTACAATAGCTTAGGAAATTATGTGTTTAACCATCAAAATCATGTTTTTCCAAGGCTTACCAATGAATCGTCGCTTCTTACAATAGAAGGGAGTGGCCACCCTTTGTTACCTCCAGATAAGATGGTGCGTAATAATTTTGAAATCAACCGAGAGGAGTTTTTTATTATCACAGGAGCAAATATGGCTGGTAAAAGCACTTTTTTACGAACGGTGTCCCTGCATATTGTGATGGCAAATATCGGGTTGCCAGTCTGCGCTACATCGGCTAAATACAACCCTATTAAACTTATTACCAGTATGCGAACAACCGATAGCCTAACCGATGACGAATCTTATTTCTTTAGCGAATTGAAACGTTTAAAATTTATAGTGGAAGCCATAGAATCTGACGAGTATTTTATCATTTTGGATGAAATTTTAAAAGGAACCAATAGCACCGATAAAGCTATAGGCTCACGAAAATTTATAGAAAAATTGGTTGCTGGAAATTCTACAGGTATTGTCGCTACACATGATCTTAGCTTATGCGAGGTAGCGAAGGAGTTGCCGACGGTAAAGAATTATTATTTTGATGCGCGTATCGAAGACGGTGAGTTGTATTTTGATTATACAATTAAGCCCGGTGTTTGCAAGAATATGAATGCATCTTTTCTATTGAAAAAGATGAATATAATAGATTGAAAAAATTTCTAACAACAACTATAATTGGACTCTTTAACTCAAATTGTATTAGGTGCTGCCGTAGGTGAAGCCACATTAGGCAAAAAAGTTGGTAATAAAGCAGCTTTTTATGGCGCAATCGCGGGTACCATCCCTGACCTTGACGTAGTGGCCAATTATTTGGTAGATACCGTTACTGCGCTAGAAGTGCATCGCGGTTTCACACATTCTATTGTTTTCTCAATTGTTTTTGGACTTTTTTTTGGATGGCTGGTTTCCCTTTGGGAGAAACGTGCTAGTTGGAAACAATGGTCCTTGCTTTGGTTTTTGTGCTTTCTCACGCATCCGCTGTTAGATGCCCATACCACTTGGGGTACGCAATTGTTTTGGCCTTTCGATGTAAGATTGGCATACAAAAATATTTTCGTGATTGACCCCTTGTACACCTTGCCGTTTTTAATCTTTTTAGTAGTAGCACTGCTGCGGAAACGGAACGATCCCAAACGCCGTACCTTTAATAACCTTGGTTTGTGGGTGAGTAGCATTTATTTAGTGCTGACCCTTGTCTTAAAAGGGATTACATTTTTAAAATTTGAAAATGCTTTAGAAGAACAACGTATCGCTTACACCGAAATCGAAACCAAACCGGCACCTCTGAATGCAATTTTATGGACCGCCAATGTAGAAACTGAGCATTCATTTTTGATTGGGTATTATTCGCTGTTCGACTCACAACCGATAAAATTTGGTGTACATCCAAAAAACCATGATTTGTTGGGTGGCTTAGCTGCCGATGCTAAAATAAAGCGGTTAATTAAACTGACCAATGGGTTTTATACCATCAGCGAAGACAATGGCAATCTGTATTTTAATGACCTGCGATTTGGAACGCTCAGCGTAGACCCAAACAACCGCGATTATGTGTTTAGTTTCTTGCTAGAAAAAAAAGGTGAAAACCTAGTGGTCACTGAAAACCGAAAACGCCCAGAAGATGCCAAGAACTTGCTAAAAGAACTTTGGGTACGTATCAAAGGCAATTAGCTTTCGGTATGTGTAACTTAAGAAAAGGTGAAAAGATGAAATGACAAAAAAGACTAAAAAATAAAAGGACATATGCCTCTTGGCCCCACTTCCAGTTTCCAGTATCCAACCTCCAGCTTCCAGTTTCCAGTTTCCAACTTCCAACTTCCAAAACTACCTTCTAACTACTCATATCAGCAACAATCTTCCAGGCGCCATTGATTTTCTTGAAGATTATAAGAAAATTTCCATTAGCATCGCCAACTTTTCGTTTTAGATAATACCGCCCCATCACCCAATAGCTGTTCTTTTCAATTGGAGAGATATCGTCAATCTCGAAAGTAAGTGTACCGCTGTGATCTTTGCTGGGATACCCTTTTTTGTATCGATCTAGCGTTTGTTGCCATCCTTTTGTGAGTCCGTTGCTGCCATAGAACTTTAACGAATCACTCTTCCAATAGCCCTGCATAAAACCTTCTAGGTCGTTTTGGCTCCACGCCTTTTCTTGGGCTTTCATAACACCGAGAATGGCAGCTTTATCGGTATCTATATCCTTTTGCGCGACACAAGACAGAAAAAACACAGAGAAAAGTAAACAGTAGCCTATTTTCATATAGCTGAAATTTTAATTCGTTTGAAAGATACGTAATTTTGAATTTCCCTAACGCCAACCCAATGACAGACATCACCATAGTTACCTGTAAAAAATATCTTCATAACAAAGGAGGTGACCTTTACGTAAACAATATATTTTTAGAGTATCAGCTTTTGAAGGATGCACTTGAAGCACTCGGACTCAAGGTGAAAAGAACCTACTGGAATGATCCAGAATACGATTGGTCGCAAACGAAAGTGGCTGTGATTCGGACTGTTTGGGATTATTTTGAAAATTTTCATGCGTTCAATAGGTGGATGGTGAGCACTGCTGCTGTTACCAATTTGGTGAATCCGTTGCCGTTACAACAATGGAATAGCCACAAATTCTACCTGAATGATTTAGCCGAAAAGGGAGTGCGTATTGTACCTACTGCATTTGTTCAGAAAGGGAGTGCTACAAGCTTGCGGGAAATTTCCGAAGAGAAGGGTTGGAAAAATATGGTCATAAAACCCGCTGTTTCAGCCGCCGCCTTCCATACCTATAAAATTTCCGTAGAAGATATCGAAGCCAAAGAAGACCTATTTCAACAACTATTGGCAGCGCGCGATATGTTACTACAACCTTTTATAAGTACCATCACTACCAAGGGTGAAGCGTCGCTCATGGTATTTAACGGCCAATTTACCCACGCTATTTTAAAGAAGGCAAAGCAAGGCGACTTTCGCGTGCAAGACGATTATGGAGGTACGGTGCATGACTACACACCGAGCCAAAAAGAAATTCAATTTGCCGAATTTGCCAATGCGCAATGCCCAGTGCCACCCGCTTATGGGAGGGTTGATGTTGTTTGGGACGAAGCTGGAAACCCAATGCTCTCTGAAATGGAATTTTTAGATCCTGAAATCTGGTTGCGAAATGCGCCAGAATCGGCAAAATCGCTGGCAGAAGCTATCGCACAATATGTTTCTTAATGTAATGATTCTTTAAAAAGTACGTCTGGATCTGGGCAACGTTGTTTCCACAGCTCCAATTCTGAGGCGTAAGCGACTCCATTATAATTTTCAGTCTCACCCAATAAGTCTGTGATGCATTGTAAGTGTAAATGGGGTACCCAATGGCCGTTTTCCGTTTCATCGCCGATATATCCTATGAGACCTCCTTTTGAAACCGTTTTTCCTTTCGGGGAAATAGATAATGACTCGATGCTAAGGTGACCGTAGAGTGTATAAAAAACAGCACCCTCTATTTGATGTTTTAATACGAGCAAGGGGCCGTAATCTTTATGAAAGTCATTGTGATGACTTATCACAATCTCGCCGTTGAAGATCGCATGCACAGGCGTTTTTGCCGGCACCCAAAAATCGGTACCCAAGTGAATGTTGCGGTATTCTGTGACTTCGTTTAGGGTTCTTTCAAAACGGGGAGTGTTATAAAAAGATCGTTCTTCCAGATATCCGTTGGCCAATAAGGCGTTGGGGTGTTGCTGCTGAAAAGCGTCTAAACGCGCTGTTGCCACCTCTAGATTTTCATGTTGCGGATCATTTCCGAAGAAATTACTGCCCGAACTCATGTCTGGTACGGCCACGGTAGTAAATTGAAGTGATGGAAACAGCGTTTTGAGCGATGCTCTTTTAGATTTAATACGTGTTTTAAAGTCCATAGCCAATATTTTTGTAAAGAAAGAAATAATTTTTACTATAAACCTAGGCAAGGTCAGAGATTCCATTCTCCTAATAAATCAGATATAGCGTTTTCAACCTACGTAACTTTACCTTAGTGTGATTTCTCTCAGGATCAAAATAACTTGACATCATTTTGTCTTAACTGTCATTTCGGAGTAACGACGAGAAATCTCAGGTCAATAAAGTATGGTCGAGAAGTCAGTTTCGAGTGAGGGTTGCTTCTTTCAATATTTGGATGAAACTAGTTGTGTGATTTCTCCTAGCGTCGAAATGACTACAAAACACCTTTCTGTTTCTTGTAAAATGCATTGGCTTGGTCCTGCATCAATTCGCGCGCAATTTTACGCTTATAATCATATAGTTCTTGTTCTTCTGCAATATCTGCGTACACACGATTGTTTACTTCGCGATCTGTGGTAACGAGCACATCGCGCTGATCCTTTTGCTGTGTAACCCAGCTTTTAAGTGCACCTTCCTGCTCGGCAAGTTTTAAGTCGTATGCACCTTTTGGTGAAAGTAATTTTGCGATGATGGGTGAGGTTTCTATGGCGAGAAACAATAGGAATATAAAAAATGAAGGAAGCCACGGTAGCTTACCCAATGCATTTACCCGAGCCATAAGTCCATCAAATCCATCGATAATGGGTTGTGTCTCTGCAACTTTATCTTGATAATCGGCTGCCAATGTAGCTATTTGGGCTTCTGTAGCTTCAATTTTGGCATTATTAGTTTCTTTTAGCGAATTGAGTGCAGTGAGTTCGGCATCGTGTTTTTCACGTTTTTCTTTATAGACTGGTCCTTTTCCTAATTTTTCTGTACCTGCGGTTCCTTCAGCTTCAGAAATGTACACATCATACAGTCCGTTCACTTCAGCTTCTTTGGTGTTTATTTCTTCTTTTAACGCAGCTATTTCAGCAGTAAGTGCTTCTATGGTAGGTGTATACTGCAGTGCCAACTGATCTTTATTTTCTAGTGTAAGATCATTTTTTTCTTCGAGTAGTACTTGATTGATTTCTTTTTCAAAAATTTTTAATTCTAGCGGTTTTGAAATCACTACTGCGATGATCACGGCAAGTAAAATTCTTGGAGAAGCCTGTATCAGTTCATCAAAAAAATTATCACGTTTTTTTATGGTAGAAACAATAAAACGGTCTAGGTTGAAGATGAGCAATCCCCAAATGAGGCCGAAAAAGATAGCCGTAACTAAGTTATCGAATACAGTAAATAGCGCATAACTTCCTGCAATCGCCGCCATGACGGCAGTAAAGAATACGGTAGCCCCGATGCCAGCGTATTTGGTTTGTTCTCCCGAAGAACAATCTTCAAGAATATCGGTATCGGCTCCTGAACAAAAGATGAAAAAGCGTTGTAGCATAGGTTGTTGTTTTTTGGATTGATGAATAATTAGAACGCTGTTAAGAGCAATTTGTTGTTGCTAGGAAGCTCAATTTGAGTGCCGTAGCTGTTGCATATTGTCAACATGGTTACTTAGTGATTTTCGCATAATTTTTAACTAAAAAGGTAAATAATCTTTAAAAAAGGTTCATTAATCGATAAAAAGTTCAATTTTCTGTTATTTTGTAGGAAATAGAAAAATTGAATATGTCCCAAAAAATGAAAAGAAAAATTTACTTAACCTCATGTCTTTTAATGGTATTAACAGGATTTGTTTCCACAGCACAAGTGGGAATCGGAACCACCACTCCAGATCCTTCATCGATACTTGAATTGAATTCTGACAAAGCAGGGTTTTTGCCACCAAGAATGAGTACTGTCGACAGAACAGCTATAGCCAGTCCTGTAGAAGGACTGACCGTATATGATACCGACTTAAATTCCTATTATGTTCATGATGGTTCCAATTGGGTGAAGTTGGTAAGCGAAAGCAGTACAAACGATTTTACAGGATGGGGCGACTATGTAGATGGTCAGTATACTTCTGCAAGCCCCCTTATTGTTAACACTACCAAAATAACATTGCCCAATAATGCTGCTACCACTAGGGACAGTCAAAAGCCCACGGATATAGCAACATTCTATGATGCTACTACACAAACTATTACTGGACGAAATGGAGATGCGATAAACATTTCTGTTGAATTTAAAGCGCGTCCGAATTCGTCGAGTGTAACACGATTAACAGTGGCCATAGATATAGGTGGTGCAGTTGGTGAAATTTATATTCGAGATTTTGTATTGTCAAAAGGAAACAATGTGGAACACTATTACTTAAGTTCTTTTAATGCGTATACACTTGATACATGGGAGAATAACGGAGGTACTGTAAAAGTTGTGTCAACTGCTTCAACAGATATTTATGATATACGATATATAATATCAAGAGTACACAAGGCTAGATAAGCTTATAATATTATAAACGGAGCCCATATTTTCGAAAAATATGGGCTTCCCTCTTAAATAAAGCTATCTAATTTTAGTTGATCTTAACAGGCTTTGTTGAAATCTTTACTTGCGGGTTTTTAGAAGATTTCCCGGTGGTTTGAATATTGAGGTTGTTATTGCTTTTAATGACTTCAATCGCTTTGTCTGAAGAGATTTTTTCACCTTCCAAATAAAAGGTTGCATTCTTTTTGGCCATTTCAATAACATGGTCTAACGGACTTTTAGGAGGTGGTGGGGGTGGAGGAATATTGGTGTCACCATCGTTTACGCCTTTTATCACATTTGGTGCAGGAGGCGGTGGGGGTGGAGGTGGAATGTTTGTGCCTTTGGTTGATTTTACTGTTCCGTCTTTAGAATTGTATTGGATAAGCTTCGAATTTTGTGCATTCGGAGCAATGGGTGCGTTTGGTGCAAAAGTGGCGCCAACAGGCTTGGGTGCATCAGGACTTGGCGGTGGCGGAGGAGGTAAGAGTCCGAGCCCACCATTTGCTTTCGAAAAATTGGTTTTCTTGTATTCTGCATCTAACTTCTTTAAAAAAGCCTCGGGCGTACTTGCAATTTTGATGATAGGTCGGGTATCAGTATAATCGGTTTCTTCCCAATCTTTAGTCAGTTTATCAATGTCTCTAGCAAATGTTTTGAGCGAAGAGGGCTTACCATTAATAGTGATTTCACTTAGCTGTACCATAATCACCAAGGGTTTCTTTTTAATAGCAGTAAAACTTTCGCTGGCCATAGGTGTATTGCCTTTGCCCCGAACCACTTCTTGGTTGCCAGCAACCAAACGATAAAAACCATAGTCTTTTAAGGCATCGAACACAAATTGAACTTCCTCTCGTGAGGGTTTTTCGGGCTGCGTAATGTGAATGTTCATCATTTGGCTTCGAATGGCAGGCGTAAGGTCTTGATGTAATTTTGAAACAGTTTTAGCCAAGGTGCTTTTAATAGCCGAAACTCCTTCAACTACATAAGAGCCGTTTTGTTTAATTTGAATGTCGATACTTCTTGCTGTTGGAATAGCACTACTATTCGTATTGTGAACATTTGTGCCAGAGTCTGTAAGCGGTTTTTCTATTGTTTTGGTTGTACTGAAACCGTAGATTAAAACGGCTACTAGAGGAAGTATTAAAATTCCTTTAAGCCACGCGGCTTTTCTTGATGTGTGTGTTTTCATAACTGTAAAACGTTTTTTAACCTGCCCGAATGCATCTTTTGAAAATAATCCGTTCAGGCGGGTTGATGAATAATTAATGGAATGTGCCAAGTTGATGAGACTTGAATCCCGATAGTTATCGGGAGATGAAAAATCTAGTAAAATCTTTTGGTAGGTGGAAGTGTCTGCGCCTTTTTGTAATACAGCGCGATCGGCTAAAAATTCGTGATTGAGCTTGATACTGTGTTTGATGAAATAGATCAACGGATTAAACCAAAATACGATACACAACAATTCGATTACAACGATATCCCAACTGTGTTTTTGTGTGGCATGAGCAGTTTCATGAATGATTACCTCTTCCGGAATAGTATCGGAATCATAGTCGGTTTTGTTAAAAAAGATGTAGTTAAAAAAACTATGTGGTGTCATTGGGAGTTGTAACAATACGTGAAAAACGGATTGGCTCTTAAATTTCGGGTTGTAACGAACTTTACGGTATATGCGAAGCAAATTTCTACCAAACCGTAAACTGAATAAAAGAACCCCTAATCCATACACGATTCCGATGAAGTAAGGCACATAATTTATAGGTGCTATGTTTGGGGTGGTAGCTGTATGCGTTGCAGGAAATTCGGTCATGGCGCTACCCAAGGGGGCAATTTCCACATATTCTGTAAAAGTGATGAAGGGGATCAACATAGAAACCAACAAACTTCCCAATAAGTAAAAACGTTTTGTGGTGTGCAGGGAAGTGTTTTCTAAAACGAGTTTGTAAAATCCAAACAGAATTCCTAAGCAGGCAACCGATTTTAAAATGTATACTTCCATGCTTATTTGTTTTCAATTTGTTGGTCTATCATTTTCTTGAGACTTTCAAGCTGTTCTTTGCTTAGATCTGTGGTCTCGGTAAAAAAAGAAGCGAATTGGCCAGCATCGTTGTTAAAGAAATTTTTAATGAGCCCATTTACGTGTTTGCTGAAATAATCTTTCTTTTTTACCAAGGGCACATATTCTCTCGATCGCCCTACTTGGGTATAGTCTACAAAACCTTTATCCTGCATACGCTTTAATAGCGTGGCAATGGTAGTGGTTGCAGGCTTGGGGTCGTCGTAAGCATCTATCAAGTCTTTCATGAAAGCTTTTTTCTGCTTCCATAAGTACTGCATGAGTTGCTCTTCTGAATTGGATAATGCGGTCATATTTTCTAATTACTCTACAAACATAGAACAAATTTTCTTATTCTACAAGTGTAGAGTTATTATTTTTTAAAATGACAATATTCTATTTCCGATGGAAAGTCGATACATTTGCTTCAAACAATAAGCATGAGTATAGAAAGAGAAGTCGCTAAAAGAGCTGAAAATAAATGTGAATTTTGTGGAGCAGAAGAAAAGTTGAATGTATACCAAGTACCAGAAACCCCAGCAAGAATTGAAGGTGCAGATGGGGCCATTTTAGTGTGCCATACCTGCGAGTCTCAATTTGAAGCAGAGGAACGGGATGCGAACCACTGGAGATTGTTGAATGATACTATTTGGAGCCCCGTAGCTGCGGTAAAGGTGATGTCTTGGCGTATGTTGCATCGATTGAAGGATGAGGGTTGGCCCCAGGATCTTTTAGATATGATGTATTTAGAGGAAGATGAACGCGAATGGGCTGCGGCTGCCGGAGATGCTGTAGATAAAAGCAAGCAATTGGTACATCGCGATAGCAACGGAAATATTTTACAGGCAGGTGATAGCGTAGTGCTTATAAAAGATTTAAAAGTGAAGGGCAGTAGTATGATTGCCAAACAGGGAACCGCTGTTCGGCGTATTTCTTTAGACCATGAAAACGAAACCTATATTGAAGGTAAAGTTGATGGGCAACAAATTGTGATCATTACCGATTACGTAAAAAAAATATAGTGCTCGATACACTTTTGCTTGGCAAAACCACTCGAACTGACAAAGGCGAATAAAATGTCACCTCGAGTGAATGGTCGAAGACCATTTGTATCGAGAGGAGTGTTTGGGGTAGCAGTGGTTACCCTGCAGGGAAAGTGAGAAATAATGGTATGCTATAATTTTGAGGCTGTCAGGTTGAGCGCAGTCGAAACCTATTTTATTTCTAGACTAGTAGAAGTTCTCGACTGCGCTCGAACAGACATCTTTTATTACAAAAAAATTCTCACTTGTACGAAGCGTAGTAATGGATGACCCGACCACGCCGAAGGCGTGGGAACCTGCCTACTGGCAGGCAGGCACCCAAAACCTACTTGTGAATTTCAGTAAAATAATGGTAAAACTGCGCTTCGACAGGCTCAGCGACCTACTTAGGTTGGTGTTTTGCTATTAGTTCGACTTTAATTTAGTGAAATAGTGATAGAATTGTGGGATGGTTTCAACACCTTTTAAATAATTCCAAATTCCAAAATGCTCGTTGGGAGAATGGATGGCATCGCTGTCTAGCCCAAAGCCCATCAAAATGGTTTTACTTTTCAGTTCTTTCTCGAAGAGTGCCACAATTGGGATACTACCACCACTTCGCTGCGGAATTGGCGTTTTCCCAAAGGTAGCTTCATAGGCTTTACTCGCTGCTTGATACCCCGTACTGTCTATAGGCGTCACGTATGCTTGTCCGCCATGGTGCGGTTTCACCTCCACTTTCACCCCTGTTGGAGCAATACTTTCAAAGTGATTCTTGAACAGTGTCGTTATCTTTTTCCAGTCTTGGTCTGGCACCAATCGCATGCTGATTTTTGCGTAGGCCTTACTGGCAATTACCGTTTTGGCACCTTCACCGATGTAACCACCCCAAATTCCGTTTACGTCTAGTGTGGGGCGAATGCTATTGCGTTCGTTGGTGGTATAGCCAGCTTCGCCATACACATCTTCAATATCGAGTGCTTTGCAATAGGCTTCTTTGCTGAAAGGAGCTTCGGCCATTTTTGCGCGTTCTTCAGCTGAAAGTATTTCTACATCGTCATAAAAACCAGGGATGGTGATATGGTTGTTCTCATCGTGCAACGAGGCAATCATTTTGGTAAGTACATTAATTGGGTTGGCAACGGCGCCTCCGTAGAGTCCGCTATGCAGATCGCGATTCGGACCTGTAACTTCAACTTCTACATAGCTGAGGCCCCGAAGTCCGGTGGTTATGCTCGGGATGTCGTTCGCGATCATACCGGTGTCGCTAATTAAAATCACATCGTTTGATAATTTATCTTGGTTGCGGGTCACAAACCATTCTAGGCTTTCGCTACCCACTTCTTCTTCCCCTTCGATCATAAATTTAACGTTGCAAGGGAGTTGCCCTGTCTGGGTCATATATTCCATGGCTTTTACGTGCATGTACATTTGGCCTTTATCGTCGCAGCTGCCTCGGGCAAATATGGCACCTTCTGGGTGTAATTCGGTTTTTTTGATGACCGGCTCAAACGGCGGACTGTGCCATAAGTCTAACGGATCTGGTGGTTGCACATCGTAATGTCCATAGACCAAAACTGTAGGCAGGTTTTTATCGATTATTTTTTCGCCGTATACGATAGGGTAGCCAGGGGTTTCACAAATTTCAACGGTATCGCAGCCTGCTTTTTCAAGGCTATTTTTGATGACAGATGCAGTTTTTATCACGTCGTCTTTATATGCTGAATCTGCTGAAATACTAGGTATTTTCAACAATTCTATAAGTTCATCTATAAATCGTTGTTTGTGTTCAGCTATGTATGGTTTTGCACTTTTCATCTAAAAATTTTTTCAATAGTTACGAAGGTACAAAAGACCTCAATTTTTAAGGGTTAAATAGTTTGTAAATTCTGAAAAGTGATTATATTTGCCGTCCCAAAGCGGATGTGGTGGTCCCGATAGATATCGGGAGGTAGCACGCTAGAAGTCTAGCGTAACTCTTAAAGAATAATGAGTTAGATCCGTAACATAAAATTCACTACGCGGATGTGGTGGAACTGGTAGACACGCTAGACTTAGGATCTAGTGCCGCAAGGTGTGCAGGTTCGATTCCTGTCATCCGCACCAATAGAAAAGGACTGCATGTAAAGTGTGGTCCTTTTTTTTATGGAAAAGATATTATGACAGGATGAGAAGCCTGCCCCGTACTTATTACGGGGATTCCTGTTTACCCGAATATGTAATGGGCGGGTCATCCGCACCAATAGAAAAGGACTGCATGTAGAGTGTGGTCCTTTTTTTCTGATTGTAATGTAATAATAGGTTGAGAAGTTTATTTGCTTCGATTTCAGAAATAGAAAATTGAATCTATTTACTTTAAATGCTTCAACGCATTCAAATTTTACAATTAAACCATCCTTACTTTTAATCGAACCTCAATCTTTTTCTTCTTTTCGGTCAATTGTTTCATCACATCCATGAGTTCTGGGTCTTTAGACTTTTTATATATTTTGTTTATCGACAGGATGAGTCGTTTTGCTTCACGCGACGCCGCAACCCGGTCACTCGTAGTCATGTGGCTCATCGTGGCAGTTTGAAATGCTTCGGCTTCTTGCAATAATTTTTCCATTTTATTTTCCACTTATAATTTTAACTGAAAATAGGCGCGGGTACTAACCAGCTGAGTATAGCAATTGCTGCCAAGCCAATTAGCCCAACCACTATATAAAATGTACGGTTGTTCATCGACTTCATAACTATCTGTGTAAAGCGATCAGCGGTGTGCTTAATAAGGGGCCTAGGTTGGTAATCTTGGAATAGGTAATTCCAATTTTTCGCCATAAGTCTGGTTTCCTGTCTATAAGGCACATTATATAATCTGAATGGTACCTTGCAAAATCTTTGAGTGCTGGTGCGTTTTCGATATACTCTATTTTTATCTTTTCCCCTGAAAGCATTTCAAGATGATAACGTACTTTACATTGATTGGATTTTTGTTTTTCAGTTAGGTCATCTTTTCCAGACAGGGTTACAATTTTTATATTCCCTTTGGCAATTTGTACCAATTCGTACCAATTTTCAAGTTCGCTAATAGGAAGATCTATATCAAAACGTGATACAAGTACAAATTTGGGTTTTTTATGCATTTTTGAAGAGGCAGGAATGATCATTACTGGGCATTCCCGAATATGCTCTATAATGCGTTTGGTATTTCGGCTATATCGAATTGAATCTTCCCCTGTTCGGTCTTTTCCTGGGAGCACTACTAAATCAATTTTAATGTCTTTCATAGCTTTTTTCATACCTTCTATCAGGTTTGAACATTCTGAAATGGCACTAAAATGATGTTTACTATCTCGGCTGTTAAAGGCATATTTTTGGATTAATTTTCCAAGATTATCTTCAGATGCGCATTTGGGCTTATCATACCAATCATCGTCTGCCTGTAGCAAGTCTATGGTATTAAGACCAGATATGTCATAGGTGTATGTGTTGAGAAAATAAAATTCACATTGCTCACGTTTAAAAAACCTGATAGCATAATCAATGGCATCGTGGCTATTGAATTTAAAGTCGATTGGAATTAATATTTTTTTCATCTGTTCTAAATTTTATCTGCGTTGATATTTGGATAACTTATTATATATCCCTTTTTTAAATTGAGTAAACTCTTGAATAAATGCGGTGTGCGCATCACGTTTTTTTTCGTGTTCTTTTGCGCGGCTAACGTTATATTCTCTTTTTCCATATTCATACTCTGTTTTGAGTTCCTGTTCGTATTTACAGAGCATTGCCAACAATAGTGTGTTCTTTCTGCGTAACCCTTGTAGGGTTACTTCTACACTATGGTCTTTGATTAATTGTTGCCCGATGATTTTTAAATAATCAATTTCAGTATTAATAGCTGTAATTGCATCCATCCAATGGCTCAATGCTATAAGATCTTTTTTTATACAGAGTCTTCGGTGCGCGTCAATTTTGTATGGGAGTTCGATTTCCAAAATAGTATGCGTTTATGAAATTCCACTCAACAGCGTGAAATTTCCCTGTACTTTGCTAAAAAATTCATCTTTCAGCCTTCTATATTTATCCAAATGATAGAGGTAGCTTCTTCTATAAGTTTCGTGCTCTGTGATGTATGCCATATCGCATTGGGTGTCCTCGCACTCTATGATTTCATTTCTTGTATTCATATATCTTTGAAGTGCTCTTAATAACGTGTCATTTTCAGTTTCTTTTTTCTGAAATTTTTGAAGCACGCTTTCATCTTCCAGACGTGGGTCCAAATCTTCGCTACAAAGACCTATTAAATTCTTGAGCTCTTTTTTGATGTATTTGAGATGATTTATCCAATTGTCCAGTTCTATGGTGTTTATTTTATGGGTTACATCCACATCATTATCATGCTCGTATATTTCTGTTTGTAAGGTTTCCATTGTTTAAAGTCATTAAATAGGTATGTCAATTGTTCTTTGGGTCGTGTCCTGTGTTACTGCCACAATCTTTATTTTTTGAGTTCCTGATGGGAAATCCCATTCAATCGTATCTCCTTCAGAATAACCAAACAGCGCAGACCCCATAGGAGTGAGGATTGAAATTTTATCCTTCTTGGCATCTTTTTCTGAAGGGATGACCAGTTGAAGTTGTTTTTCCCAACCATTTTCTGAAAACACCATAATTTTGCTATTAAAGCGTATGACATCCTCGGGCATATCCTCTTCATTTACTATTTGGGCGTTCTTCATTTCATCGCTCAACCGTTGCAGCGATTTTTGTGTTTGAAAATCCTCGGCATATCCCGAGATATTTAGGATTCGTTTCAAATACACATACTCCTTTTTTTCTAATATGATGCTTCCGTATTTCATTTTGTCAATTTTTCAAGTTGTTTCATTAAGGAAATATACCTCGTTGGATATAGGCTTTTTCAATACGTCTAATTGCAATACAGTAGGCTGCAGTTCTTAAATCCATTCCCTCTCTTTCAGCATAGTCATAAACCTTGTTGAATGATTCACGCATCTTTTTATCCAGTTTTGCCATTACTTCGTCCAATTGCCACAGTTCGCCGTTTCGGTTCTGCAACCATTCAAAATAACTTCCAACCACACCGCCAGAATTACATAAGATGTCAGGGATTATGGTCACACCTCTATCCAGTAGTATCTTCTCACCTTCAACATTGGTAGGGCCATTGGCACCTTCGGCGATTAGACGGGCTTTGATTTTAGGGGCATTTTCTTTTGTTATTTGGTTTCCAAGTGCTGCTGGAATACAGAGATCACACTCTGTGGTAAAGAACTTTTCATTGTCAAGGTCAAATGCTCCAGGAAATCCTGAAACACTACCATTGTTAACTTTAGAATAATTGAAAAGATCCTCCACGTTAATACCATTGGTGCTTCTAATGCTTCCAAAGGCATCTTGCACGGCTACCAATTTTGCACCTTCCTTTTCCAAGAAATGAGATACCCAATAGCCTACGTTGCCAAACCCTTGAACGATGAATTTCTTTCCTTTTAGGGTCTCTTTGTTCTTCTCTGCCCAGAACTTGATGTTTAAAAACACACCGTACCCTGTGGCACGGTCGCGTCCTTCAAGACCTCCACTGCCATCGGGCTTTCCTGTAACCACGTGTTGATTCGCGGTGCGTTCTGCTGGTGGGCGAGTGCTCATATAGGTGTCTGCAATCCACGCCATTGTTTGGCTGTTGGTATTTACATCCGGAGCTGGAATATCGTGTTCTGGTCCTATGTTGTCTGCCAAGGCAAATGTGAATCTACGCGTAATACGTTCCAGCTCAGCTTGTGAATACTTTGAAGGGTCCAACTGAATACCGCCCTTACCACCACCGTAGGGAAGTCCTGCCAGTGAGGTCTTCCACGTCATCCACATTGCCAATGCCCTTGCAGCATCTATATCTACTGTAGGATGGTAACGCAATCCTCCTTTGTAAGGTCCCAATGCGTTGTTGTGCTGTACTCTATACCCTGTAAATATTTCTACGTCCCCATTGTCCATTTTCACGGGAAAATGCACGATGATTTCGTTGTTTGTAATGCTCAAAATTTTTCTGATATTGGGATGAAGTTCAATATGGTCAGCTGCGCTGTGAAACTGCTCCATCACATTATCCATCATTCCCTTTACAGAGGTTTTTTTCTGTTTTCTTTTAGGTATTTCTGCTGTTATTGTTGTCATAAGTGTGAACCCTTTTGCAAGAATTTATTTTTTCAATTATTTGAATAAACGATTTGTGATACTGCGCTCATTGTATTTTTCGATGATATATCTACTTCTACGTTTTAAGACTTCAGCTCTTTTTTGAGCGTTATTATTAATTTGGGATTGTGTGTTCATAGCATTACTATTAAAATGGGTTGTTAATTAAGCCTCTGTTTCGCAGATTTCGTCTGTTTGTGAATCTATAAGGGCTATCTTGTATGGTGCTGAATTGTAATTTATTTTTCAGCTCTTTTTTTCCGACCAAAACGGTGACTAACTTGTTGAGAATCATTGTTTTTTAAATTTTAGGTTATGCCATCGCCATTTCTGGCGCTTCTTTCTTTATATCGTTGATATTCAGAGGGTTTTTTGTTTCTGTAGTTTTTTCCTCTACTTCGTACTCACTACAAGACCATACTTGGCTTTTGTTGTGAGTAATTACACAGCTATCTCTATGGATGCAGGTTGGACAAATATTGAATGTGTTCGATGTCATAGTACATTGTAATCTTTTGCTGTACTAAAGGCAATCTATATGCCAGCAGGTGTGCCAGAAGTGACTTAAATAGAAGAAACCCTTATAAACAAGGGTTTGAGCACTTTGCTGAAAGCTAAAGTGGATTTGTGGACTGGTACATATTTACCCGGTTGGGGTGTTTTGTGCCATTATGGTAGCGTTTAATCTGAAAGTTTTTGCCTAATGGTCTTACGATCAATTCCTAAAATGTCGGCAGCTTTAGTTTTGTTGTTATCAGTGGCATTCAAAACTTTTTGAATATACCTTTTTTCAATTTCTTTGAGCGGAAGCAATTCGCCCTCGGGAAAATCTATGTTGTATTTTAATGAGTCGGGGAGGTTTTCTACATCAATGTGTCTATCGCACATTATGACGGCTCGCTGTATCACGTTCTCAAGTTCGCGGATATTTCCCGGCCAATCGTATCTTTGTAATATTTCCGAAACCTCTGGACTTATTTTTATAAAACGGTCTTTGTATTCTATCCCGTATTTAAAAAGAAATTTGTCCACGAGTAGGGGAATGTCTTCCTTGCGTTCACGCAATGGTGCTACCTCAATTTCCACCACGGTAAGTCGATAATATAAGTCTTCCCTAAAGGTGTCTTTTTTAATCATTTCCTTTAAGTCACTATTGGTCGCCGCAATGATGCGCACTTCAATTTTATCTGCTTTTTGAGCTCCAACTTTCACCACTTCTTTTTCTTGAAGCACACGTAATAATCGCGTCTGAACAGCTTTGGAAGCGTTGCCTATTTCATCTAAAAAAATCGTTCCACCATCTGCTGCCTGGAAAAAACCGTCTCGGCTTTTATCGGCACCTGTAAAAGCACCTTTCGTATAACCAAAAAGCTCCGACTCTAATAAATTTTCTGGAATACCACCACAATTCACTGCAATAAATGGTGCTCGGGAGAACTTTCCTTGATAATGTATGGCACGTGCTACAAGTTCTTTTCCCGTTCCACTTTCACCTTTTATAAAAATGGTGGCCTTATTATCCTTTACCCGTTCAATAATTTGAATAACCTCATTTATTTTTTCTGAATTGCCAATGATATCACCGTACGCATTACCGTTTTTTTGATCTATTGCATTTGCTGAAACTGGCTTATTAGAGCTGTTGTTCGTACTTCCTAAAGATTTCTCTATAGCATTATTAAGTTCTTCTTTGGTAAAAGGTTTGGTTAAATAATCGACCACACCAGATTTTATAGCTGCCAGCGAATCCTGTACAGATGGATAACCTGTGATAACGAGTTTGGGTAAGGCAGGATAATGTTCTGATACGAATTTAATAAGTTCTGTACCATCTATCTCGGGCATTTTCAAGTCAGTAATCAGTAAGTCTATTTTGGTATCCCGAAGTATTTGAACGGCTTCTTTTACAGATACAGCTTTAAAAGAGTGGAAATTCCAAGATTGTAAATGACGTTGCAGCAATTCCAGAATATGGATGTCGTCATCAACTATTAATATGTTCTCTTTTTTAAACTGCATTGATTATAAAAGTATTAAGATTTAGGAAGTTTAACAGTAAAGGTTGCGCCATTTTTCGAGTTATTCTCAACTACTATCGTTCCTTTATGGCTAGCTACTATGCCGTGCACCACGCTCAACCCAAGACCAGAGCCATCACCTGTGGGTTTCGTGGTAAAAAAAGGCTGAAACACTTTTTCAAGTGCTTCCTTTGTCAGCCCGGGGCCTTCATCAATAATTTTTAGAACGATATAGTTTTTTGACTGGAATGCTTCAATCGTAACCAATCCATTTTCTGGTGAAAAGTATATGGCATTGATTACCAGATTGAAAATAATTTGTGTGAGCTGTATGTTGTCTGCTTTCAACCATAATTCATCTTCTTCAATTTTTACATGGTATGTAACCCCAGCTTTTTTAAAGGAGGCGTCGAGTAGTGCTAATGCATTTTTTATTCTCGGCACCAGATTTATCAGTTTCATTTCCTGAGGCATTTCAAGAGCGAAAAACATCAGTTTTTTTACAACTTCGCGTGAGAAAATTGCGTTGTCAATAATCTTATCTAAATCTGCAGAAACTATTTTGTCTGTCTTAAAATCATCTTTTAGCAATTCGGCAAACCCAAGTATATTTGCCAATGGTGTGTTGAGTTCGTGGGCAATTCCAGCTGTAATTTCACCCAAGATTGAAAGCCGATCTGCACGTTCCATTTGGCGTTTGAGAGAGGTTTCGTTTTGCTGAATTTCAATACGTTCCAGAAGGTTTCCGATTTTTAAGGCTACACTATCCAATAATTGCTGCTCTTCTTTTAGAAATGAACTTTTATCATCTTGTAGGGAAGCAATAATTTCTCCATTTGGCTTATTGAATACCTGAATTTTTGAAGATATGTAAAGTGGTTCGTTAACTGATCCTGTTTTATACGAGTCTATTAAAGTATCGATAGAAATTTCGGTATGTTCTGGAAATTGAAATCCTTTTTTTAAACTTAATGCAATGGCTTTCAACGTTTCCTGCATCTGACCAACATCTGCGTTTACGATAATAGAAGATATATCATAAAGACAGCTAAGCTCTTTAATGCGTTCTTTCAATATATCTTCTGTCGTATTCATTTAAAAATTTGAAAATGGAAGCAACTTCTAGGTGCAAAATTAGTCAATATAATCTTGTGCCTAAATTTTGTGCTTAAGCGTAGTACTTAAGATAGTACTTTCTTATTGTAGGCTTATCGAAACCCTAACCACTCCGAATAGTTGGTTTTACAATTCCCGAATGTAAATCGTATATTTTTATTGGATTACAGCTCCGTTCTAGGTTTGTTGTTAAATCTTTTTTTAAATCGGGTTATCGGTGCTTTAGCTCAAGGATCACATTTGAATATTAAAAGGTGATTTATTCCTCAAACTTTCTCAGTTTCTTTACTCAGAGAAACTATAGCTACAGCATTGGCTTTACCTTTTAGTTGGGAAGTTCCTAAATCTTTTACTAAAAAACCCTTGTTCAGTGATAGATGGTCAGCCATTATTTTTGAAAGCAATAAATCTGATTCGTATGTAGTGCAGAGCCCGAGAATACGTGCCGTTGTGTTCAACACATCTCCTGTAAAGAAAATATCTTTTTTTAATGCCCCGATTTCACCCGTAGTTACAGTACCACAATGCATACCCGCTTTAAATTGAGGTGCTATGCCATATTTTTTTAAATAAAGTTCTGTTTTTTTCCGAAGCGCCTCTTTCATATCGAAGAAACACTGTAAACAATTATTTCGTTCTATCCCTTTGTCTAATTTCCAAGTGATTACGATTTCGTCACCCACGTATTGGTATACCTCTCCGCGGTTATTGATGATGGCATTTGAAAAATCGTAGTAATACGATTGCAGTAGCTCGAAATAGGCAGCATTACCAACCTTTTCTGCAATGGTAGTTGAGTCTTTCATGTCAACAAACATAAAAATTCTTGATTCGCGCTTGGGCTTGTGGTATTTTCCTGTAAAGAAATTTAATAATACTTGTTGCCCTAAATTGTCGCTAATTTCGGCGTATAAAAGGGATACAAAAAGTGAAAACCCGATTTGTAATACGGTACTGATATAAGTGATACTATAAAAAAATTCGCGGTATCGATCCCAAACTTTTTGATCAAATATTGAGATGTCCATTTCTATACTGGCAGCGATTACGTAGGAAATTAGAATGAGTACTGAAAATAGAATTGAATAAATAAAGAGCTTGCCTATAATTTTTTGTGGTAGACTTCGCTTTTCAAATAATTGGTTTACGAAAAACACTTCTAGAATACCAACAATACAACCAATAATAAATACGGCAAAACTGGCAAAAACGATGATTTCAGGAGTTATTTTAATCGCAGTATCTGGCGTATTTGCATAATCACCTATTACCGCATATTCGGTCCATAAAAACACCCATGCTAAAACCAACCAGATAATCCCGAACGGACTTATACGCTTGATATAATACTGGGTCTTAGCAGAAAATAACTCCATAGAACCATAAAAATAGGGCGTTTTCTATTAATCTAAGAATTACGAGATTGTATTTTTATTTTTTTGATTCTATTAATTTGTATCTTTGGTACAAATCAAAAAACTTAATTATGGGCGTAGGTGGTTTAGTTATAGGAACAATATTATTGTGCTTGGCACTAGGGTTGGTAATCGATCTTAAAGAACGCTATTAGGTTTCTTCCGCTCGATCAATCAACTCCTTAATTTCTTCCTTTTCATCCCCGTTTAGTTTCGGCTTCGGTGGGGTCACTGCTTTTTTTTTAAGATGTATTTCGTAATACATCCCAAAATGGTCGCTGCCAAAGTGTTTCGTACGAACCATCTCCTTAACAAACAGGTCTTTTGTGTGAAATAAGTGATCTAACGGAAATCGCATAAACCAATAATCTGCATGATAAGTTGGGAAAAACCCCCTGCCAATCCGCGGATCGATCATGCCAGTCATTTTTTTGAGCAAACGGGTGGTTCTGCTCCACACTACATCATTCATGTCGCCACAGACCACTGTAGGTTTTTCCAGATTTCTAATGTGTTTTCCAGTAATGATAAGCTCTGCATCCCGTTCTTCGCTGGTTTCATTTTCTGTTGGACTTGGAGGTGCTGGATGCAGACAGGCAAAAAATATTTTCTGGCCATTGTCTAACACATAATTGAAAAAGATAGAGGGAACGTCTTCCTCAACTTGGTTTTGCGTAGTTAGATCTAAAAGCTCTTTTTTAGAATACAAATGCATTCCGTAATAGTTCTCTAAAGGTATTTTTTCTGAAAAAGGATGTGTTTCTTCTAGTGTTCGTAGGCCCTCTTCCCAATCTTTGTTCGATTCCATGGTGAGGATTAAATCTGGGTCGAAGCTGTTGCATTCTGCCAAAAATTTGTCGAACTCCTTGTTGTCTTGAAGTACATTGGCAGCTAGAATAGAGACACAGCCGTCACTTGGGAAGTCAGGTTTTTTTCTCGGATGCAGCGAACTGTATTTATAGACCTTATGAAGTTGGTACCCAATAGCGAATACCAAACCACCTGCCAACACCCACTCAAAGGTTGAAAATTTCCAACTAAAAAAAATCAGTAATCCCAACAAAACCAACTCAATGGCGATAGATTGTAATCGTATAAAATCTGCTGTTCTGAAAAACCAATGTGGATGCCCCGTAGCAGGAAAAAAAGGGGATATAATAAACCAAATTGAAAAAATGTACAAAACCAATTCCATCGTATAAAGTTAGCTGAATTTTTAGGAACATTGGCTAGTTGCTTCGATTTTTGAAATGTGGTTTCATTGCTATTTTTGAGTTGCTTCGCTTGCGAAGTTGTAATTTTGTGGTCTATTTTAACCTTAACCATAAAATGTCTTGAATAGTAACGCTAAACTAGAACTCACCAAAGAAGAAATGACTGCCTACGGATACAAGGTAGTAGATGCGATTGTTGAACATTTTGATACGCAACATACTAAAAAACCAGTCGCATTCGCATCGCGCGAAGAAATGGACTCGTTGTTTTTAGAGCAAGCACCAGAACAGCCCTCTGATGCAAAGCAGGTACTCGATTTTGTGTTACAGGAGGTCATGTCTAAAAGTGCCATTGTTTCACACCCAAAGTCGTATTCGTTTGTTCCCGGCCCGAGCAACTATGTGAGCGCCATGGCAGACACCCTTGCAACCGGCTTTAATATATTTTCTGGAGGTTGGGCTGCTTCGCCTGCGGCAGCAGAATTGGAGATTATTACCATCGGGTGGTTGTTAAAAATTTTCGGATTTCCGAAGAAAAAGGGAGGGGGAATCTTTACCAGCGGAGGTTCTATGGCAAATCTTACCGCTATCGTAACGGCTAGGCGTATTAAGTGTGGTGACGATTTCAGTAAGGCTGTGATTTATTTGTCTGACCAAGCCCACTCTTCAAATATAAAGGCGATACGCGTGTTAGGTTTCAGAAAGGAACAAATCCAAATCATCCCCACCGACGGCGATTTTAAAGTGAGCCTGAACAAATTAAAAAACTGTATTGCGAAAGACCGACTTCGAGGCATGCAACCCTTTTGCTATGTTGCTACGGCTGGTACAACAAATACTGGTACGGTAGATCCGCTAACGGAAATTTCAAAAATCTGTAAACAAGAAGATATTTGGTTCCATATCGATGCCGCGTATGGAGGCGCAGCGATTTTGGCCAAAAACGGAAAGCAACTGTTAAAAGGAATTGACAAAGCAGATTCGCTTACGGTAGATCCGCATAAATGGTTTTACCAACCTTACGAAATGGGCTGTCTGTTGGTGCGGGACCATAAGTGGCTTAAAAATACCTTTACTGAAAAACCAGAATATTTAAGAGACGTAGAAGGCAATGAAAGTGAAATCAATTTTTATGATCATGGGATACAGCTCACGCGACGCTTTCGGGCGCTTAAATTCTATATGAGTGTAAAAACCTTCGGTCTATCTGCTTTTCGAAAAGCGATTACTTATAATATTCAATTGGCTGAAAAAGTAGAAACCATCTTGCGTAAAAGTAAGAAGTGGGAAATTATTTCTCCAGCAACTTTGGCAGTGATAAACTTTCGTTACAACCCCATTGGAAATACGTGGAACGAATTACAATTGGATGCGATGAATCAATATATTTCTAGCCAAGTCATAAATTCACGTGAGGCGCTTTTGGTAACCACCTTATTAAACGGCCATGTGGTGTTGCGCATGTGCCTTATCAATCCGCGTACTACTCTAGACGATGTAAAAGAAACATTGGCGCTTTGTGAAGAGTTCGCCACGCAAAAAGCAGCATTGTGATACAAAAAGACTGTATCATAATTGGAGGTGGTGCCGCCGGTTTTTTTACTGCTATAAATGCTGCAGAAGCCAACCCCAATATGGCTATTACCATTTTAGAACGAGGAAAAGAAGTACTCGGTAAAGTGAAGATTTCTGGGGGTGGTAGATGCAATGTGACACATGCCGAATTTATCCCCAAAGAACTTTCAACCAATTATCCGCGAGGTAAAAAGGAACTATTGGGGCCTTTCCATACCTTTATGACTGGCGATACCATTGCTTGGTTTGAAGCACGTGGGGTAGCGCTGAAAATTGAAGATGATGGCCGTATGTTTCCGGTGAGTGATTCTTCACAAACCATTATCGATTGCTTTACTTCGGAAATAAATCGATTAGGGATTGATCTCCAGAGGAATGAACCCGTACAGGACATTTCCGTAGAAAACGATTTTTTCAAGATAACCACAAAAAACCAGACGTTTAGCACCAAAAGGGTAGTGGTAGCCACAGGAAGCAATCCGAAAATATGGAAACTCCTTTCAAAATTAGGCCATACCATTGTACCAGCGGTGCCTTCGCTATTTACATTCAATATTAAAGATAAACGCATCGCCAATCTTCCTGGAATTAGCACCGAAGTCTCTGTAAAAGTACATACCGATTCTGGAAAGGTGTTACTTGAAAGTGAAGGGCCTTTGCTAATCACACATTGGGGTATGAGCGGCCCTGCTATTTTAAAACTTTCGGCTTGGGGAGCAAGACTATTAGAGCCTACAAATTATCACTTTAAAATAGCCGTAAATTGGCTACAACATCTTACTGCTGATGAAACATTAGAAGAATTGTTAGCACTGAAACTTCAAAAGCCGAAGCAAACACTTCAAAAATATGCGCAATTCGATTTGCCAAAACGCCTATGGCAAAGTTTGTTGGATGCGTCAAATATTAATGAGACCCAAATTTGGGCCGACATCACAAAAAAACAATTGGCGACCCTTTCCGAAGCACTAACGAATAGCGTGTTTCAAGTAGATGGAAAAAGTACATTTAAAGAAGAGTTTGTTACCGCTGGTGGAGTAGATTTAAAGGAAGTGAATTTTAAAACCTTCGAAAGTAAGTTAATTTCCAATCTTTATTTTGCTGGAGAAGTATTGAACATAGATGCGATAACGGGCGGATTCAATTTTCAAAATGCTTGGACGGGGGCTTTCGTGGTTGCCAAAGCTTTACAATAACAAAAAACCACTAGAGAACTAGCGGTTTTAAGCAATAGAGATGTATATACGGGTTACATATCTTGGTTGGGATATTCATCAAACACATCGGCAACTAAGTCTGCAATTGCTTCGGTTGTGTTTCCTGAATAAATATTATCTGAAGTTACTCCTTTCCACACAGTTTCTTTCGAATCTGCATCAATTAAATCTATCACGAGCGTACCTTCTTTATAATTATAGGTATCAGTATCGTACCCCACAACACGATTTACGGTACCATATTTATAATAATAGCTATTGTTGTAATACGGACTTATATTAGTTGCCGTGGGGTAACTATAATATGGATACGTGGCGTAAATTGGATCGGTATCTGTATACGATTCGGCATCAGTTTTGGTACTCACTAACACTAACAAATCGGGATTCGATCGATCCATGGCCAATCCTTCTTCTTGAATTTGTTGAGTAACTGTAGTTAAAACAGTTTCACTAACCATTTTTGTATCGTTGTTTTTATTTTCCAATTCCATTGAATTTGGTAAAAAAGCATACGTTTCATACGTATCCAAATTTGTATTCGGTGCTTTTACAGTTCTAACGGTAGGTCCGCATGCAAAGAATAGCAGCGGCACCATTAATAAAATATTTTTTAAAGTTTTCATAGCGTTTTATTTTCAATTTTTTCTATACTTAAAATAACGAATATGTCTCTATTTAACTGGCTGTTTAAGAGAGTTTACCATAGGTTTAACGAATGATTTTCTAAATGATAAATCAGTCTTAAAAACAGCATAAGAATCCTCCTTAATGTTAATTCTCACTAACATTAGTTGTAATTTTCCAACTCTTTGAAAGAGAAGTCAGTTTTGAGGGAAATCCTACGTGGCCATCCTACACAAGAACTGTATCTTTATATATGAAAATAATTGTCTTATTCCTTATAGCCCTATCATTTGTGCCTATGAAAGCTCAAGATTTACGTAAACACCAGTGGAAACAACGTATTATCGTGGTATCGTCACCTGATTTCGGGAATACACAAGCTAGACAACAATTAGAAGTATTACAAAATGAGCTCGCTGCCCTTAAAGACCGGAAGCTAATCGTCTACCATGTGACCAATAGTGGATATACTGTAGATTTTGATGAAGACATTAAAATTTCAGCAAACAAAGTATCTGCCATTTCAAGTTTTCAGGTTGTCTTAATTGGCTTAGACGGAGGCGAAAAGTTTCGTGCCACGGATATTCAAAAAGCTGAAAAGTTCTTTGATTTAATAGATGCGATGCCGATGCGAAGAGCAGAAATAAAGAATAAAAAGGATGAATAATACCAAGGTTGCATTACTGCGGGGAATCAATGTTGGCGGACATAAGAAGTTTCCGAAAGTTGGTCAATTAACGATGCTAGCCGATTTAGATTTCAAGAATCCGCAGGTATATTTACACACGGGCAATTGGGTTTTTACTGCTTCGGAAAGTAACGAGGATTTGGCTAATAAAATTGAAATGGCAATCACTAAAACTTTTGGTTGGGAAGTTCCGGTGTTGGTTTTTGATGCTTCGGAAATAGAACAGATTTTAAATGCGTGTCCGTTTTCCGAAGAAAAGAAATTGAAAAGTTATTTTGTGCTTCTAAAAAGCAGTCCTTTTGCCGATAAAATTTCAGAAATTGAAAAAATTGATTTTCCAGGAGAAGTTTTCCATCTCACAAAACGCTGCGTATATTTTTTTCCAGAAATGGGCGCGGGGAAGGCAAAACTCAGCACTAATTTTTTTGAGAATAAACTGAATGTTACCGCCACCGCACGCAATTATAATACCTTGGCTAAAATTTTAAAGTTGACTACTTCTTCAGAATCTTAAATGTTTTGGATGTCGCATTCTCAGAAAGAAACGTAACAAAATAAAGCCCTTTTGTTAGATTTGAACATCGTGCATACGTATTACATTGGCATCAGTATGTGAATCTATGAGTCGACCTAAGGTATCAACAATTTGTATTTCAACTAAGGAAACGTTCGACTGGAACTGTAGGTTGTTTTCAACTGGATTAGGGAATACGCTAATTTGGTTTGCATTTGCTTCTGAAATGCCCAAAGCACTTTCAACAGCCAGTAGCGCATTCAATTTACCATGGCCCCAAGTATTTTTTTCATGGTATTACTTTTAGGTGAACAGGCTAAATTTACTTGTTATAATTCGATTGATTCTTGGTTAACATAGCATGTATCTCGTCTATTTTATTTTTCAAATCGGTGTTTTCTTGTTCCAAGGTTTCAATTTTTTGGTGAAGCGCTTTTATGCTCTGTACATAGAGTGCATCATAGGTTCCATAGGCCGTTTGATAAAACCCTAGATTGTCTTTTTCAACATTTTCAGGAAAAACTTCCTGGATTTCTTGGGCTATGAAGCCATATTGAGTGCCTTCAGGACGTTGGCTGCCCGTTTGGTTGTCATTCCACTCGTAAGTAACTCCGCGCAATGCTAATAGTTTTTCTAATGCTTTTTCTTCGGAAAAGGTTACAATATTTTTCTTGAGACGGGCATCACTATTTGCCAGCCAATCACCTGCCGTTGTTTTTGAAGCATTGCCCTCAATTTCTAAGATATTAGTGGCAGGAATTCGCATGATACCCGTTCTTCCATCTTTGAGTAAAGTGAACGCATTATTAGTGCTTGGAATTCCAGTTGCAGCATTTCCGTTTCCAACTACAAATAACCTGTCATTTGCATTGCTCATAATGGTGCTAGCTGGTGTATATGTTTCTGAATTGAAGCCGAAAACGGTTTCATTATATGATAATGCAGTTACATCATTTCCTAGCGCAATCGAATGATCCCCGTTAGCTGATGCACTAGAACCGAAGGCAAATGAGTTATCTCCACTAGCAGTACTCACCCCTCCGCCCGAAAAGCTGAGGTTGCCCGAGGCAGTGGAGCTCTGTAATGCGACCGATTCGATCCCGCTGGCGCTCCCGCCTATGGCCGCGAAGGCATTGGCCCCCGATGCGTTGCCGTAGTTGAATGCGACGGCCCCGTCACCCGATGCAACTGCGGAGGTACCAGCTGCAAAGGAAGCGAACCCAGATGCGGTTAGGTTGTCACCGAAGGCGGATGCCTGCTGTCCCGTGACACTGTTGCTGGTCCCGATGGTCTTGCCGCCTACGGCTGAAGCGTCAATGGTATTGTTCGACCCGAACGCGAATGAGTTTTCACCCCCCGCGGTGCTCACCCCTCCGCCCGAAAAGCTGAGGTTGCCCGAGGCAGTGGAGCTCTGTAATGCGACCGATTCGATCCCGCTGGCACTCCCGCCTATGGCCGCGAAGGCATTGGCGCCCGATGCGTTCCCGTAGTTGAATGCGACGGCGCCATCACCCGATGCGGTTCCATAGCCAAGTACCGCAGAACCATTTCCAACATTAGCATCATCCCATTCGTTTCCTGATGATTGTCCGGCCCTGAAAGCACCTTTGCTTGTGTCTAGAAAGAATTTACTGCCAGCTCCTTCTAAATCGGTATCACCAAATACGAAGTCATCACTACCTACAGCTGTCGTATTTTGTACGAGCCCGCTGATACTTTGAAATTCTCCCATAGCGCTGCTTCCAGTGCTGATTTGCACCCATGATGTTCCGTCGTAATAGAAAAAACCGATAGGGGAGTCGGTTTGATAAACTAACAAACCCGTGGCGGGAGTAGTGATGGCTAATTTTTCCGCAGCTGTCATACGTGGTACGAGTACACCCGATGTTGTGCTATTCATATCTAGGATAGAAGAGGGGTGCGGATTAGTCGTGTTAATACCGACTTGTCCTGAGGCAAGTACAGGAACTATAAATAAAAGAAAG